>ENA-ORXU01000918-ORXU01000918.1-marine-metagenome-genome-assembly--contig:-NODE-918-length-28239-cov-4.117357_pt1 | contig 28239 bp, 25 predicted proteins | sample MGYA00237869_ERZ511484 | MGnify/ENA metagenome assembly ERZ511484 | reverse complement strand
TTGCGCGATGTAATGAATGTCGGTTCGACAGTTACAGAAGCAATAGCATTTAGTAATGAGACTGGTAAAACAGATGTATCACTGAACTTCATAACACAAACAGGTGAAACACTGGGTGATGCATTTGCATTGTTCCAGAACGCGCCGAATCCGTTTAAAGAAGAGACGTCCATTGGATTTGTCTTACCTGAAGATGGAGAAGCACAATTGAACTTGTTTGATGGGTCAGGCAGAAATCTAGGTGTCATCCAAATTGATGGTCGACGCGGTTATAATGAGATTGCATTGGATCGCAAAGTGATGCCGGCTGCCAATCGAATTGTATACTACCAGCTCAAAGCCGATGGTTATTTAGCAACGAAGAAAATGGTTTTGGTTGAATAGAAGTTTTTAAGATATTGAATGAAATCGCCTCACTTGTGTATGCATGTGAGGCGATTTTGATTTTGGGAGGATAAGAAATTCTAGAAAATATATCTATCTAAGACGATTTACTGCAGATTTTGTTATGTGGTTTTCAAAAAATGTTTTAAACAACACCTCCTCAATCACCTGCGGATAATATTTATGCTCTATCCGCAAAACGCGCTTCGCAATTTCGTCAGGAGATTTCACGTCGCTCACATCACAAGTAGCTTGAAAAATGTGTTTCCCCTCGTCGTAATATTCGTTGACAAAATGAACGGTCATGCCGCTTTCCTTTTCTTTTGCATCAAATACAGCTTGATGAACGTGTTTACCATACATGCCTTTACCGCCGTACTTTGGGAGTAGGGCGGGGTGAATATTTATTATTTTATTAGGGAAAGTCACAATCAAGTGTTCAGGGATTTTCCATAAAAATCCTGCTAAAACAATTAAGTCTAGATTAAGTGCCGTCATTTCATCGACGAAACTATTCGTTTCATAAAAATCTTTGCGAGAAACGACGCGCTTGGGTATATCTTTGACTTCGGGATTATTTAAAATACCTGCGTCTTTTTTATTTGAGACAATTAAGACAATATCAACGGCATCGATATTTTGAAAGTGGCGATGAATCTTTATGCAATTAGATCCTGTGCCGGACGCGAATAGGGCTATGCGTTTGGTTTGCATATTATCGAACAACGCCTTTTAAGTATAAAGTTTGTCTCGGTTTTTTAGCATTCGTCAAGACATCGATGGTTGCTAGCTGTGAGCCAATTTTTCCTTTGCTCAAAAATGTCACCTCAATTTTACTGAGCCTACCCGGACCGATTGGTTCTAATGACCATTTTGGTACCGTGCAACCGCAAGACACTTGAACATCTAATATTTCGAGATCCACCTTGCCATCATTAATAAATCGAAAAGAATGTTTTATCGTATCGCCTTCGTTGATAAATCCATAATTAAATAATGTATCAGGAAAAAATATTTCGGGTTTAGAAGGTGGTGGCGGTGGAGGTGGAGGCACGACTTTTTTCTTGGCAACGTCAGGCTGTACTGCCGGCTTTTTAATTTCTTTTTTAGGTTCCGAAACAACAGGTGTTTTTTCCTCTTTTTCCTTATCTACTACATCGACCTTGGGCTCGGATTTTATCGCTTCTGGTTTTGAATCTGTCGGTTTTGATTCCTGAACAATAACCTTCTCTGACTTTATTTCTTTTGCAACAGTTTTGCGGCTAGGTGCAACCTCGGTTATTTTATCGGAAGACTCTACAGAAGAAGTCTTGGTATCCGGTGTACATCCAGTAATCCACAATAGGCAAATCAGCGATATAATATTCATTTTCATTTGGCGTCGGTCATTAAATGATGACGGAAAAGAACAATTAATTCAGTACCGAAAAGCTGCCTACTTGCGTGCGAGTTTCATTATTGCATTCAAACTCGGCTTTGTATACATATACGCCTGGCATGACAACTTCTCCCTGATGCGTTCCGTCCCACCCCATTGTGACGTCAGTGGTGGAGAAAAGTTTCCCTCCCCACCGATCAAAGATTTCAAACATAATGAGATCATCTAAGACGAAGCCATTGCTGATGAAATACGTGTCGTTTAGATTATCACCATTCGGTGTGAATGCTGTCGGCAGGATTAATTCCTCACAAGTAACAGCCGTTGGATCTACGACTAATAATCGTAAACTATCTGTCACTCGACAACCACCATCGGTGATGACTAAATCATAGACTGTCGTTTCTATCGGATCTAGAATCGGTTCAGCGACATTGATATCGCTTACACCATTAGTAGGCATCCAATTAAATCCTGTCGCGCAGGGTGCATCCACAGTTGGTGTAAATGACTCACCCAAAAAGATCAAGGCATTATCTTCTACAATCCGATTTGTTTCATAGACGGTACTTCTGATTTCGCTAATCGGCAGCGTCTCATCATAGACCGAGAAATAATCGAATACGCCCTCAAAAGCGTTGACGAACGTCGGAACACAAGGACCATTTCCAATCGTCAATGTACCATTCCGGCCAACATCAAAAGATCCTGAGGCACGTGTTTGAAACACTTCTTCTCCATATAAATAAGTAATGTATGTCGATCCTGTCTTGACAAACGTCACCGCATGCCAGCACCGATCTTCCAGGTCGATATCGAATGCGATACTGCGACCGAGCATTTCAGATAAATTAAACGTAAGCTGATTCGAACTCCCGTGATATGTGATATCAAAACCCATCGGACTATTACACGCTTCTTTGTAGCTCACCATACGCTGGTTGTCCAAATCACTGTCCGGTCTGAAAACAAAGCTCACGGAAAATGCCGCTGGAAACCTAACGTTAGTATCCTGCACGGTAAAAGCATCGTCAATCCCATTGAATTGATAGCCATCGCCAGAAGGTGTGCACACACAATCAGGCGTGCCGAGCGTATCAAATTGGACATTGAATCCAGATACGTCACTGACGGCGCAACCACTGAAGTCTGTTCTCAAGACATAGCGTCCCTGACCGATAGCCGTCATGGCCAACAAACCAAAAATGAATGAGAAGCCAAGTACTTTGATATTATTATGCAACATAATCATGGTGTATTAACGTCATCGGGTGCTAATGTATTCGATGATTTTATAAAAAGTATTGACAATAGGATCTTAACCGAGAAGACCCTCCATACCTGGTGGCAACATGTCTTTTAACAGTGAATTGGCCTCACGCGATTCGGTATCTTTTATAAGGGCAAACGCACGATTGACAGCAGTGATCATCAAGTCTTCAATTTGCTCTTGATCACCATCCGCTATGAGTTCAGGTGAGATCGTTATATTTTCTATGAGTCCACCGGCGTGACAATCTATCTTGATCGCACCGTCTCCAGCTTCCACAGACAATTTAATCTCGGCCAGTTTTGCGGCCATTTTTTTCTGTTGTTCTTCTAAATTTCCAAACATGTTTTATTCTAATTTTAAACTTGAGTGACGAGGTTGCCAATGAAAAAGAAATACAAAAGTAGCAACATCATACCTTCCCATCTTGAAATCTGCCTCGATAAGCAAAGGAATGCAAATATAATAGTGACGGCTACCATAAATGGTAGATTGAAATTGGTAATACTTTCCGGTATATGCAGTGTTCCGATAAAAGATGGAACGGCCATCACGGCATATGTATTGAATATGTTAGATCCGAGCACGTTGCCTATCGCTATATCCGTCTGGCCGCGTTTTACAGCCGCAAGACTGACGACTACTTCAGGTAGTGATGTTCCTAAAGCGACCAAACTCACAGCGATGATTTCGGTGCCAATGTTCAGCGCAGTCGCCATCTCGATGAGCGATTCAATCGTAAATCTTGCCCCAATGTAGACACCAACTCCTCCGACGATGAAAAGAAGTACATCTTTCATCCGAACTCTGCTACGTTTCATGGGTTCTTCATCATCTCCGCTAAATGAATGGAACAGAAAGATGGCCAAGCCACCGAGAAACATCAGACTTTCCATCAATGAAAAGACATTATCATACAAAGCAAACCACAAGAACAACCCAGAAATAATCAGCATAGGAATGTCTATGTCCATGATGTTGGCTCGCAACGGCACGCGCTTTGCAAACAACCCCACAGCACCCACAACGAGAAGAATATTGGTGATGTTAGAGCCTACTACATTGCCGACAACAATATCGGACTGACCTTCTAAGACACTGATAATTGAAGTGGCCAGTTCCGGCAATGATGTACCAAATGCGACGATCGTCACCCCGATGATAAATGATGGTATGCCTAGCGATAGACCGATGCGTTCGGCTGATTCTATAAACCAGTCCGAGCCTTTGATCAAGGCGATCAAGCTAGCGACAAATATGAGTACGGTGATGCCCATGCGCCCAAAGGTAACGGTATAAACAAACTCTTATAATACTAGTGCGTCAAGAATTAAGTCTGTATAGTATTATTTCTAAATACTTTTGGATAAATCGAGGCGCGCAGAAGGAGAATAGCCGTAGCTCTGCGACTGATAAGCAACGAAGAGATATCACAAAGGATGACGAAATAATCATGCATGAATTTAGTTTTTGACGCACTGATGCGTCTAATGGAAAGAATCAATAGAAAAACAAATACCTTTGCACGACCATGGCCATGGATCAATTGAAATTAAATAAAAAGGGAGAGGATGAAATGTCTTTTCTCGAACATCTGGAGGCGTTGCGCTGGCACATACTGCGCGCATTCGCCGCTATTGTTCTGGCCGCTATCGGAGTATTTCTGGCTAAGGATTTCGTTTTCCAGACCGTCATATTTGGTCCTAAGGAAGCGGATTTTGTCACATATCGTTTCATCTGCGGGTTTTCGGACTTTTTATGTTTTGAACCGACACCGTTGCGTATTGAGACACGTGATCTTGCTGAGCAATTCATCGTGCACCTCAAATCATCGTTTTGGATAGGATTGATCCTCGCTTTCCCGTATGTATTTTGGGAGTTTTGGCGATTTGTGAAGCCAGGCCTTCATGAGCGAGAGCAAAAAGTTACGCGCGGAGTCGTTTTAGTTTGCTCATTGTTGTTTGCCTTAGGGGTATGCTTCGGCTATTTCATCATTAGTCCTTTTGCGATTTCGTTTTTGTCATCATACGATGTTGGGGCGAATAATGCTCCGACGTTAGCCTCTTATGTGAGCTATATGACGATGTTTACGATTCCAGCAGGGCTCGTTTTTGAGTTGCCGATTGTCGTCTATTTTTTAGCGACCCTTGGTGTCGTCGGCCCAAAGGATATGCGCAAGTATCGGCGTCATGCGGTGATCGTCATATTGATATTGGCATCGATTATCACGCCACCAGATATGATCACACAATTGTTGATTGGTATCCCTTTATTTATCCTCTATGAAATAAGTATAATTATCGCCAGCAAGGTTGAGAAAAGAAGAAAAGCCGCTAAAGATGATTAGACTATCTTCTAACCTGACATTGTTTTTTAAGATTTTTATACCCATTTTCTTCATCATTTTTTACGGGTTGCTTTCACTGTTTTTCCTATTTGGAGATGAAAGTCCATTGGCGAGAAGTAAATGGTTCCCTTATTCGAATTTGATATTTTATGCAGCCGCTCTATTTATTTTATATAAAACGGTGTGGCAACTTTATCGCATCGATTGCACATCAGATCATTTTATTGTTACCAATTATAAATCAGCATTCAAATACACATACGACTCCATCGACACATTTAAAATGACCGATTTATTTTTCTTCACAGTTGGATCTGTGTCTTTTAAATCAAATTCTAGTTTTGGTAAGCGGATCAGATTTTTAGTCGATAAAAATAGTTTGAAGAAAATCAATAAGGAATTTAATCAAGTGCTGTCAGAAGCTGGTGGCCATTAGCTATTGGCATTTAGCCAAACGCCAATAGCGAATGGCTTAAAACTATTTCGATCGAAGACGTACTATCGGGCAAATCATTTCTTCCAATGAAATACCGCCATGCTGGAATGTATCTCTATAATATCTGTGATAGTGATTATAATTATTTGGATATAAAAAGAAGCGATCTTCTGTAGCAAAAATATAACTCGAGCTGATATTTGTACTCGGCAGTCCGATATCTTCTGGTTTACGAACAGCTAAGACGTCGCCATCTTGATATTTAAGGTTGCGCCCCATTTTATATCGCAGATTAGTTGTGGTATCTCGATCACCAACAACTTTTGATGGTTGATTGACGCGAATCGTCCCGTGGTCTGTTGTAATAAATAATTGGACATCTTTCTCTGATAACTTTTGGAGTGCTGACCACAGCGGTGAATTATTAAACCATGATCTCGTGAGACTGCGATAGGCCTTTTCATCACCCGCGAGCTCTTTTAATACTTCCATTTCTGTCCGTGCATGCGACATCATATCGATGAAATTGTAAACGATGACGGTTAAATCTTGATTGGTGTAATCCAAAATTTTATCATCAATCTCTCGGGCCTGAGCAATATTTTTTACCTTAAAATATTTATGGCGCATATCTCGATGAATTGCCCGGTTGATATGGTTGGTCAATAATTCATCTTCAAAATTATTTTTTCCTCCTTCGTCATTATCATTTAACCAATACTGTCTAAAGTGTTTTGCGATATCTGCTGGCATCATACCGGCGAAAATAGAATTTCTTGAATACTGCGTCGAAGTCGGAAGAATACTTAAAAAAGAATCTTCTTCTTCCACACGATAATTCCTCGTGATAATAGGCTCAATAACCTTCCATTGGTCAAAACGTAAATTATCTAATAGAATGACGAATGTTGGTCTGCCTTCTGTGATGTGAGGAAAAACTTTTTTCTTTAAAAGTGTATCGGAAAAAATTAAATCGTTTGGTCGATCAACAATCCAGTCTTTGTAATTGCGTTTGACATATTTTGAAAACTCGACATTTGCCTGATTTTTCTGCATATTTAAAATGTCGCCCATCTCTGTGCTTTCTGACTCGTCGAGCCGGAGTTCCCAATTGATGATGCGTTGATAGATCGAGACCCACCCTTCGAGGTCGAGACCTTCATTGATTTCCATCAATATGCTGCGAAATTCTTTTTGATAATCCATGTTGGTTTTTTCGCGCACCAAGCGTTGATTATCGACGATCTTCTTTAGCGATAGTAATATTTGATTGGGATTGACCGGTTTGATGAGGTAATCAGCTATTTGAGAACCGATGGCTTCTTCCATGATATCCTCAGTTTCATTTTTAGTGATCATGACAACTGGAAGATTGGAGTTGATGCCTTTTATTTTCTCGAGTGTTTCGATTCCAGTCAGGCCCGGCATGGACTCATCTAAGAATACAATGTCAATGTGCGGATCAGTTTCGATTTCTTCTAGCGCATCATGTCCGTTAGTCACCGTCGCCACATCATACCCTTTCTGTTTTAAAAAAATGAGTTGAGGTTTCAGTAAATCGATTTCATCGTCTGCCCACAAAATTTTTATATCTGCCATAATAAGTTTATCTTCTTGAGGAATGTTTTGTTTGAAGTACCTTCGATCCATTCAGGTTCGAAAGCCTTTAAACGGTTTTGATTTTCTGATTAGTACCAAAGCTATGCCAAAGATTAAGATTATTAATGACCCGGTTTACGGTTTTATTGATATCCCGACGGGACTTATTATGTCCTTGGTTGATCACCCTTGGTTTCAACGCCTGAGACGCATTAAACAGGGCGGATTTAGCAATCTGGTTTATCCAGGCGCGGTTCATACGCGTTTACATCATGCATTAGGTGCCTACCATCTCGGTACACATGCTGTATCAGTTCTTCGCAAAAAAGGGGTGCCTATTTCAGATGAAGAAGAGGAGGCACTGCAGGTGGCATTGCTTCTGCACGATATGGGACACGGCCCATTTAGCCACTCATTGGAAGGTTTGTTGGTGCCAGTTGACCATGAAGAGATTACATTGCTGTATTTAGATCAATTAAATGCCAATTACGAAGGAAAGCTCTCACTGGCCATAGAAATGTTCACTAATAAATATCATCGCGGCTTTTTTCATCAACTGATTTCTAGTGAATTGGACCTTGATCGAATGGATTATCTGGCTCGTGATTCCTTTTTTACTGGTGTTGCCGAAGGTGTAATCGGCTACGATCGCATGATTCACATGCTCAATGTAGTCGAGAATCGGCTGGTCGTAGAACAAAAGGGTATCAATTCTATAGAAAAATTCCTACTTGCTAGAAAACTGATGTATGCTCAGGTCTATCATCATAAAATGGTGGTCGCTTCAGAGGAAATGTTGAAATTGTTTTTCGAAACCATCCGAGAAGCACTCAATGAAGGTGATGAATTACCTGATGTACCCCTTATAGAATTTATACGTAAAGACTACCGCATTTCGAACAAATCGCTGTTAGGCGACTTTAGTGCATTGGACGATCATGACGTGGTCATGTTGCTTAAACGATTGATTATCAGTGATAATAAAGTTTTATCATTAGTTGCCGAGGGCTTGATCAATAGACATCTTTTTGGATTAGTTTCAGGTACTAAAGAACAGCTGAGTGACATTCCAGAAAGTCTTCGTCTGTATATAGATTCGTTGCCAAAAAATGTCGTTAGACGTGGCAAAATATCTTCTAAAACATACTCTTTTTCTAATGATGAGATCGAGATTTTGATGAAAAATGATCGAATCGAGACCTATGGGAAGATTAAAGGGAGAACAGACCGTAGTAACGAGATTATCCACTATATTTGCTTCCCCAAAATTGACCAATTTTAAAATAAATTTTTAGTAAAATATTTAATCAAAGCCTACATTTTTAATCTAGTAAAATCAATTCAAGATGAGGAAATTCAACTTAATGTTAACATTATTCTTTGTACTCGGCGCTGTAGCGATCTACGCTCAGCCAACTGGCGAGACTCCACCAAACGGTGAGCCTGGCAAGTGCTACGCCAAGTGTCTCATACCGGACGAGTATGAGGATGTCGAAGAAAGAATCTTAGTCCGGCCGGCGTCATCACGTACGGTTGTCAATCCTGCTGAATATGAAACCGTTACAGAACGAGTTTTATTGAAAGAGGCATCGACACGTATTGTTGCCAAGCCAGCTGTATATGAGTCCGTGAGTGAGCGTGTCATGCGTGCTGAAAAAGCACCAACATTGGCGCCTGTTCCGGCATCATTCGAAACCGTTACAGAACGTGTAATGACAAAAGAAGCCGCATCGCGGATCGTCGCTACACCTGCTGAATATGAAACGGTAACAGAACGTGTACTTATAAAAGAGGCAGGTTCAAATATCATTCCTGACAACGTAGGAACTACTTCTCGCGTATCTGGCTACATTGACAATAGAGGTCAATGGGTAGTGACAGGTGCTGTTGGAGGTGATTTCCAATCTATGTCTGGTGATGATGATAAAGACAACACAGGTAGATACCGTGCTTACAATAATGGCAAAGTGTCTGTTGTTGAAGGTAACTGGGAAACAGTGACTGAGCGTGTTCTTATTAAAGAGGCGTCATCACGAATCGTTGCTACACCTGCTGAGTATGAAACAGTAACTGAGCGTGTATTGACGAAAGAGGCATCAACTCGTATCATTCCTAAGCCAGCTGTATATGAAACAGTAACTGAGCGCGTAATGACACAAGAAGCTTCTCAGAAGACGGTTATTAAACCAGCCGTTTATGAGCCAGTAACTGAGCGTATTTTAATTAAAGAAGCATCGTCGCGTATTGTCACTCGACCAGCTGTATATGAGCCGGTAACTGAGCGTGTCATGACAAAAGAGGCTTACACAGTTATTCAAACTACGCCTCCTACTTATGAAACAAAAACAGAGCGTGTGATGACAAAAGAAGCATCATCACGTATTGTTTCTCGACCAGCTGTATATGAGCCGGTAACTGAGCGTGTATTGATCCGTGAGGCATCTTCGCGCATTGAAACTGTTCCTGCTGAGTACAGAACTGATACTGAGACTATCGAGGTGAAGCCAGCTTCTACGAAGTGGGTGAAAAAGAAAGCAGATAGAAACTGTCTATCCGCAAATCCAGACGATTGTTTAGTATGGTGTTTGGTTGAAGAGCCTGCTCAATTTAGAACTGTAACTAAGCGCGTTCGCGTTGGATGTGCAGAAGGTTACCGTGATAATGGTGACGACTGTACTAAAGAAGTAACAATTCCTGCTGAGTACAGCGAGCGTACTTTCCAACGATTGGTGACGCCAGCTGCTACAGAAACAGTAGAAATTCCTGCTGAGTATGGCGAACGTTCATACACAGTGATGGCGACTCCTGCTTCATCTGAAACAGTAACAATTCCTGCTGAGTACGGTGAGCGTACATACCAACGTCTTGTTACACCAGCCGCTACGGAAACAGTAGAGATTCCAGCTGAATACGGAGAGCGTACATATCAAAAATTAGTAACGCCTGCTCAAGTAGTGACTGTAACAGTCCCTTCTCAATTTGGTGAGCGTTCATATCAAAAACTAGTTACACCTGCTACTACAGAGGTTGTACAAATTCCAGCTGAATACGGAGAACGTACTTACCAGCGCTTAGTTAAGCCTGCAGGTACTACGACTGTAGAAATTCCAGCTGAATATGGAGAGCGTTCTTATAGACGAGCTATTGCACCTACAACACGCACGGAGCAAGTAGCTGCTGAATATGGCGAACGATCATACCAACGTCTTGTGAAGCCAGCGGGTACTCAAGTGGTCGAGATTCCAGCTGAATACAGCGAGCGTTCATGGCAAAAATTGTCGAGTGCAGCATCTGTACGAACTATTCCTTGTGGAGGAACTTCTTCAATCTTGAACATCAACTTCGAAACTGGTTCTGCAGTATTGACGCAGTCTTCATATGCTGAGATCACAAACTTGGAGAACATGTTGAAAGGTGACGCACAAGTAACTGCTAAATTAGTTGGTCATACTGATAACCAAGGTTCAGAAGCGAGCAATGAAGACTTATCTCGTCGTCGTGCGAAAGCAGTATACGATGTACTGGTTAATTCAGGTATCGCGGCTAACCGTTTAAGCTATGAAGGTAAAGGTGAGTCTTCACCAGTAGCAACTAATGCAACTGCTGAAGGACGTCGTCAAAACCGTCGTACAGAGTTTATCACTTACGGAACTAACGAAGGTTCAGGTGACTGTAAAGAGTATACAAACCGTACTTACCAGCGTCTAGTGACTCCAGCGACAACTGAAGTTGTACAGATCGACGCAGAATACGGTGAGCGTACTTACCAGAAATTAGCTAAGCCTTCTTCATTGACTTCAGTTGACATTCAACCTGAATATAACTCAATCACTAAGAGACGATTGGTTAAGAAAGGTGGATTTACTGAGTGGAGAGAAGTTGTTTGTGGTAACGATGTTACTGCTGATTTGACTCGACGTGTTCAAGCTGCATTGAAATCACGTGGATATGAGCCAGGTCCTGCTGATAACGTGATGGGTGCTGCTACAAAAGCTGCATTGATCAAATTCCAAAAAGACAACGGACTTCCTGTTGGACAATTGGACTTCGAAACATTGAAAGCGTTGGGTGTTAGATATTAATCTAACCCTTCGAAAATAAATAAAAGCCTCGCTTCATTTGAAGCGGGGCTTTTTTCGTAGTAGCCTCTATAAAATGAATGTGCGCTGCTTAGCGAAGTGATAATTCACAGGAACAATTACGTACATTTGAACACAAATAATTAACCTGCCATGGATACTGCCGTATTTAATTTAATTGATAAAGAGTTGCATCGTCAACGAACGGGAATCGAACTCATCGCTTCTGAAAACTTTACGAGTCAAGCCGTGCTAGACGCGATGGGTAGTTGCCTAACAAATAAATATGCTGAAGGATATCCGGGTCGCAGATATTATGGCGGTTGTGAATTTGTAGATGAAGTCGAGCAATTGGCAATAGACCGATTAAAAGAAATATTTAATGCTGAGTATGCAAATGTTCAACCTCATTCAGGAGCGCAGGCAAACGCCGCAGTTTTTTTAGCGGTATTAAAACCTGGTGATAAAATCCTAGGTTTCGATTTGTCACACGGCGGACATTTATCTCATGGATCGAGTGTGAATTATTCTGGTAAAGTCTATGATCCATCTTTTTATGGAGTGGAGAAAGAGACCGGCCTCATAGACATGGATCGCGTTTATGAAAAAGCCGTCGCAGAAAAACCAAAATTAATTATTTGTGGAGCGTCAGCATATGCCCGCGATTGGGACTATCAACGGTTTAGAGAAATAGCCGATGAAGTGGGTGCGTTATTGCTGGCAGATATCGCACATCCAGCCGGATTGATCGCCGCTGGATTATTAAATGATCCTATGAAACATTGCCACATCGTAACCTCTACCACACATAAAACTCTTCGCGGACCGCGAGGTGGCATCATCATGATGGGCTCTAATTTTGAAAACCCATTTGGGTTAAAAACAAAAAAAGGTACGACTCGAAAAATGTCTGGTATTTTAAATTCAGGTGTTTTCCCGGGCATGCAGGGCGGGCCATTGGAACACGTTATCGCAGCAAAGGCCGTAGCTTTTGGTGAAATATTGAAGCCCGAATTCAAATCGTACGCACAGCAAGTGATTAAAAATGCGCAGGCAATGGCTGATGAATTTTCGCAGCGGGGATATAATCTCGTTTCTGGAGGCACATCGAATCATTTGATGCTCATCGATCTCAGAAATAAATCAGTGACAGGAAAAGTAGCCGAAGAAGCATTAGGTCGAGCCGGCATCACTGTCAATAAAAATATGGTGCCGTTTGACGATCAATCTCCGATGATTACTTCTGGTATTCGAATAGGCTCTCCGGCCATTACGACTCGAGGTATGAAAGAGACCGACTGCCGCAAAATTGTTGATTGGATGGATGAAATTATCAAAAACCCAGAAGACGAATCTAGACAGCAGACGATACAAAAAGACATCGAAAAATGTATGAAATCGTTTCCGTTGTATGCAGAGTGACGGAAAGATGAAGCTTATGTAATAGGCAATTCTATAATTCGGCAATAATGTTTTTGATAGATAAGGTATGTGAAATTCAATTTACAGAGACTACCAATTCAACCTGAGATTAAGATTTCTTCAATCTCATGGACATGGGATGTTGATGCTGAATAAGAAAAAGAGAAGGTAATGCCCCTTCGCCTGACGATTATTGGCCTGGCCACTAAGTGGCCAGGCCAATAATCGTCAGGCGAACACCCTAGATGCCCATTTTAAGCGCTTTCTAAAGCTTCAAAATAGTCTTCTTGACAGAGCCTTCCTCATTTTGAATCTCAAGAATATACTCTCCTTCCGTGAGCTGAGCTACTGGTAGATCAAAATATCCAACTTGCTCGATCACTTCTGTAATGTCGCGTTGTGCGATAGACTGACCAAGCATATTGTAGAGTTGATAAGTCACTTTACCATCGCAATCTGACTTGATGTATACGCGACTTTCAGTTTTTACAGGGTTTGGAAATACATCAGCCGTTAAGCAAGCAAACTCGTCTTCAACATTTGCGACAGATGAACTCGCTTCTTGCGCTTCAAATTTAACCTCACTCAAAGCGGCACAATTGCCGCCGTAAGTAGAAAGCACAGTCAATAAAACATATTGTGCACGCACGCCACCAAAATCGGGTCCAGCCTCACCTTCATATGTCGATATACCAGATGCTTGATTTATTGTGAATGTTCCAATATTACTCCAAGTTGTTCCATCAACTGAATAGTCAATAGCCACATCTTGAATACCATAATTCAAATTATTGACATCATTATAATTCCAAAAATGTGTGCGCTCTAAATCATAGAGACTTTTTAAATCATATAAAATCCAGTGCGATGCTTCTCGATCTGAGTTTGGATTGGGTGCAGTTTCACAGGATATCCAACCATCATACCAATTTGAGCTATGTCTGTTTTCAAAACACTGTGCGTTGACATCGATAGAAATAAATCCGATGAATAAAATGCAAAAATAAAATAGTGATTGTCGCATAATTATATATTTAAAAACCCGATCGGATTGTTAGGTGAATTGATATCATAAAAATTAGGCAGGTTTGGAAATAGCAATGATAAATCAGATTTAGATACTCCAAACCACATGGCTAACTCTGCAAAATATTGATCCGTTGATAATTCTGGAATTAATGTTCCATTTCCAATTTCTAATGGATTATCAAGAGCGATCGATGGATAATTACCGAACATATAACCGCCATTTACAGCGCCACCCATGACCATTACATTTGTACCCCACGCGTGATCTGTTCCGTTACCGTTTGATGTCAATGTGCGCGCAAACTCGGACATAGAGAATGTCGTAACCATGTCGGCACATCCGATGCGATCCATCGCTTGGTTAAATTCATTAAGCGCTAAATCGACGATATACAACATGCCAGCCTGTTCTTGCAAGACTTCATCATGATGATCCCATCCGCCAAAATCTAAGAAAAATGTTTGTCGTTGCACGTCTAGCGCTTCGTGCGCGGCAATTGTGCGAGCCGTCATTTTAAATGCCTGAGACAATTCATTATCGCTGAAAATATCATCGAAAGATGGAGCTGATTCTAAAGCAGATTGAAACTCGACGGTCGCTTCTTGCGAGTTACGTATCACATCAACATATGTTTGCTTATATATATCGGTGTATGATTTCTCAACCATACTATTAATGGCTTGTGTGCGCAGAATATTAAATACATCGTAATTGTCATCAGGATTATAACCATAAATTCCAATGCCTCCTTCGTACGGATCGATTGTATATTCAACTGTATTCTGACCAGCTTGAAATACGTTCGTACCAGACAATGAAATATTCATTGAAATATTTTGATTCGTATTCATATCACTAATTAAGTCCGCGACTTTTCCTCCCCAACCTAGGGCAGCTCGTTCGTGCGGGAGACCGGTCTGCCATTGCTGATATTGATCCGAATGTGAAAATAGACCGAGCGGTAAATTCGCCGTCCGATCATAAATTTGTTGCTTGGTTGTCGGATGGATAAGCGTACCTACATTATTGATAAAAGCCATGCGGCCATTATTAAATAAGTTTTGCGTGTTGGGCATACTCGGATGCAAACCAAAATCTCTCCCGTCAGGATTCAACGGGTTAATAGCCAACATCGTTGTCGGGTCAATCGCGAGATTAGATCGCGTTACCGCATATTCTGCATACGGATTTCCAGTCCTCGGCATCAGCATGTTGAAGGCATCGTTGCCACCTGACATGGAGAAGCAAACAAGCGCTTTATAGTCGCCGGAGGCCGCAATAGCAGAATTAGCCATCGCTGACGCACTCATGGATTTTAAACTCAATAACGCACTCATGAAACTTGAAAACCCGATCGCTGCGCAACTTGATTGCCCAATAAATTTTCGTCTTGATATTTTATTTTTCATCATAATTGGTCTTAAAATATTTTATCGAAGCACCGTATAATCGGGTGAAATTAAAGTCAAATAAGCTGCAAGTCTGAGCCTGTCAAATGTAAAATCACCATAAATTAATGGATCAATCGCCGTCTTAATAATATTCCGTGTGTCTTCTGACATCATGCCTCGAGTCAAATTTTTATCGAGATAATTTACAATGGCTTCAGAGTCACGTCCTAATCTTTCTAGCTCATCATAGTTGGCGTAGGTCGGCGGACTATTTTCCTCCCAATCATCCATGAGATATGTCCAAATGGCCTGCGCATTCACTTCGTTGATATATTCTACGCTCGTTCTTGAATTGTGAATTTGAAACTCAGGACCATATAACTCCTGGTCAGAAATATTACCGTTAGGCTGATAATCAGGAAGGAAGAAATTAAATACTGTAGGGGCAGTCAATGGACTTTGCGTTGACGCCTCATAAAAATTATAGCCTACGTTCCAAAAACGATTATTAATATTTAACTTAGGAATAAATCTTGCGAACTTAGTATATCTCAAAAATGGCTCTGTCAATTTACCGTGATTTGGGTCGTTGAGACTCGCACAAGATCGGGCTTCGTCATCGAGCAATATAGCTTTAATGACCGCTAACATATTGCCGCGTGTTCCATTTCCATCATTATTAAAAGTAGTTGCCACACGCTCGACATATCCCGGCGTTGGATTACTTTTAACCATATGCTGGATTAATCGGCGAGCAATAAATGGTCCTACGTTTGGATGATTAAAAATAATATCTAGCGCGTCATCAATGTCTTTCATGCCTGATTGACCGTCGGGAATCACATTATTGCCGAGTATTGTTTTCTGCCCCGGTTCGTGCCACTCTTCATACATTTTCATCGGAAGAGTTAAATCCCCAAGATATATTCCGACACCAAATTCAGGTTCATCTATATACATATTGGGCATTATCGCAGCGACACCTAATCCAGTAAATACTTTTGCAAGTTCTGTTATATCTTCCTGTGTGTAAGTAGGGATGTCGTTTCCATCACCATCTTTTTTTCGAGACCCGTCGTTATTTAATTCATATAAGCCAATAGAAAATAATTGCATAATTTCTCGTGCATAATTTTCATCTGGATGTATATTTTCAGAAGGAATCGACCTTGGATTATTCAAGTGACTTAAATAAAATCCCATTGTTGGATGTAACGTGACCTCACGAAGAATATCTTTATAATTTCCAAATGCATTATTCAGAAAAATATCATAATAATCCGACGTGCCTAACCCATGGCTCTCCAAATCCGAGTTCATAGAAATGACTAAAATTTGGCTCAAGGCATATGCCATACGTTGACGCAATAAATCATTATTCGTCATATTTGTTTGCCACCACGTGTAGTTGAATAGTTGCCAATTGGGCCGATCGAACAACTCGGTGGAGTCGTATCCATTTGATATTCTCAATGTATTGACATCAAAAAGCATTTGATTGATTCGAGGAAGCATGCGATCTCCAGGTACGTCGACCTGTTCGTCTATCCAACCTTCGAAGTTATCAGCGAATTGACTAGCATACTCAATTTGCCAGGATTCGGCTCCTAAAGCCGCTTGATCCAGAAACCGTGCCGCTGTCATGTAGGCATAATCTAGTCCTTCGCCTGAAATGGTTTTATCGGCAGAAGCCGTAAAATCCCAACCTGGCCGCTGATGATTGTCGCTCGACAACACTTCAACACCTTCGAATCCGCCAGATCCGATGTAAGAATCAAAATCTTGAGCGTTGGCAAAGAAGCTTGTAAATAGAAATATAAAACAAAGGTGGAAAGCTGTTTTCATAAGATCTCGTTTTAGATGAGAGACAATTAAAGTCGCATACGATGCTTTAAAATTAAGGAATTCAACTGTAAAATGCAGGATTTTTAACATTCTTAGACCAATTGTAGAATTCTGCATACCAAGTGATCGCTCTTTTCCAAACGCATACGATTGAAGATCATTGTTTTCAACGATTTGTTTGCCATGTGACACGTTGCGTTTCATATCTTTGACGGCTATGGAATTTCATCAACTACAAATCTTGGAGGTACGTGAAGAAACGGACGATTGTGTATCGGTCGCCTTCCATATTCCATCGGACTTAGAAAAGAAATTTCGATTCGTTCCCGGTCAATATCTTACTTTAAAGCACACGATTGCGGGCGAAGAGATACGACGATCTTATTCTATCTGCTCAACGCCTGATGAACAACTTAGAGTGGCTATCAAAGTGGTGCCGGATGGCATATTTTCGACGTGGGCAAATGATAAATTGAATGCCGGCATGACGATAGCCGTTGCCGTGCCACAAGGCAATTTCATACATAATATTGATCCTGAGGCAGCCAATCACTATGTCGCTTTTGTAGCAGGTTCTGGAATCACCCCGATCATGTCGATAGTGACAGACGTACTAGAAAAGGAGCCTAAAAGTTCTTTCTCGCTTTTCTACGGAAATCGTACAACGCAACAGATCATATTTCGAGAAGAGCTTGAAGCGCTGAAGAATCAGCATATGGAACGATTTCAACTGTATCATATCTTGTCTCGTGAAACCACTGAATCGCCCTTGCTCTCAGGACGGATTGACCCTGAACGATGTGATGTTTATTTCAAATATTTCATACCCACTGACAAACTAGCCAGCGTTTTTCTTTGTGGTCCTTATGAAATGATCATGGGCATGAAAGAACAGTTGCCAAAGTGTGGTGTAGATGCGGCTGATATCAAATTTGAGTTGTTTTATAATCCGGAAGTCGATGATGTCAATGAAACTCCCACTATCGTCTATGATCATGACCACCAAATAAAAATCACACTTGACGGGTTGACGTCTGAAATCGCCTCACGACTGGATGTTCCTATTCTTGATATGGCGATAGATGCAGGCATGGATTTGCCATATTCGTGCAAAGGTGGAGTCTGCGCGACATGTAAAGCGAAGATTACAGCCGGAGATGTGGAGATGACCACAAATTTTGCGCTTGAACCTGAAGAAGTAGAGCAAGGATACGTCTTGACTTGTCAGGCGCATGCACTGACCGACTTTGTGGAAGTCAATTTCGATATTTAGTCAATCTTTTGTCTCGATTCGTTGTTAATAGAAAAATTACAATCATGAAAGCAGATCATAATTTAGAGGAGCGGTTTCAAAACCGTATCGATCAAGAAGAGAAAATAGAAGCGAGAGAATGGATGCCGGACCGGTATCGCAAGACGTTAATCCGACAGATTTCTCAACATGCGCATTCTGAAATAGTCGGTATGCTCCCAGAAGGAAACTGGTTAGGTCGTGCGCCGTCATTACGCCGTAAGGTGGCACTACTGGCCAAAGTTCAAGATGAAGCCGGCCACGGATTATATCTATATAGTGCTGCGGAAACGCTTGGGGCGACAAGAGAACAAATGATTGACGATTTGCATACAGGGAAAGCCAAATATTCTTCAATATTTAATTATCCGACCTTATCATGGGCAGATATGGGCGCCATAGGTTGGTTAGTGGACGGTGCGGCAATCATGAATCAAGTGATGCTGACGCGTACATCTTATGGACCTTACGCACGAGCGATGGTGCGAATCTGTAAGGAGGAAAGTTTTCACCAGCGACAAGGATTCGAAATATTATTAAAATTGGCTAATGGAAGTCAGGCACAAAAAGACATGGCGCAAGATGCCGTCAATAGATTTTGGTGGCCGTCATTGATGATGTTTGGACCGAGTGATGCAGAGTCGACGAATAGTGCGCAATCGATGAAATGGCGAATCAAACGAAAATCAAATGATGAACTCCGTCAGCAATTTGTCGATGCATCTGTTCCGCAAGCGGAAATTTTAGGTATAACCTTACCGGACCCTGATTTAAAATGGAATGAACAACGCGGACACTATGATTTTGGAAAAATTAATTGGGACGAATTTTGGCAAGTTGTAAAAGGCCATGGGCCATGCAATGAAGATCGAATTCGTGCGCGAGTAAAAGCACATGAAGATGGAGCTTGGGTGAGAGAGGCAGCGGTTGCATATTCTAACAAAAAAGCCGCTGCGGAAAAATTGGCACAAACTGCTTAGAAATTAGTTTCCTAATCTATTAAATGGATGCAGGCGAATAAATGGAAAATCTATTCGCAGATAAAATAAATAATAGTTTTATTCAGCACTCAATCAATTCCGATGAAAAAAAATGTCTGGCCACTATATGAGGTGTTTATTCGAAGCAAAAATGGACTATCGCATAAGCATGCAGGAAGTATCCATGCAGCTGATGCCGATATGGCTATCGAAAATGCTCGTGACGTATACACGCGTAGGCAAGAAGGAGTGAGTCTATGGGTTGTGCTGTCCAGCGAAATCATCGCAAGTAATCCTGAAGAATCGGACGAATTATTCGATCCGGCTACAGATAAAATATATCGGCACCCTACCTTTTATGATTTACCCGAAGAATTGAACCACATGTAGATGGAAAAGGATAATTTAATAAAATACGTCACTTATCTAGCCGATAACAATTTAATTTTGGGTCACCGACTGTCGGAATGGTGCGGTCATGGCCCTGTGCTGGAACAAGATATTGCACTAGCCAATATTGCGTTGGATTTAATTGGTCAGTCCCGTATGTATTATCAATATGCTGCCGAGTTAACAGGGGGCGATACGACTGAGGATACACTGGCGTATTTACGTGTTGAACGAGAATATCTTAATATTTTGTTGGCCGAGCGACCCAATGGTGATTTTGGTGTAACCATGGCGCGACAATTTATTTATGATAGTTACCATTTTTATTTTTTACAAGAATTAGTAAAATCTACAGACACGCGACTTTCTCAAATCGCAGAAAAATCTATAAAAGAGGTCGCCTATCATAAACGTTATTCCTCAGAATGGCTGATCAGATTAGGTGACGGTACTGAAGAAAGTCATCGACGTATGCAAGCCGGTATAGATGAATTATGGAAATATGCTGATGAACCATTAATCCCGGCGACTTGGGAAACGCCTTTAATTCAGCAAGGTATCGCGCCAAATCCTGCAACCATCAAACATCAAATTGATTCATTTCGAAGTTCTTCAATGCATGCTGCCACATTGAGTTTTCCTAAAGATGTCGTCGCACAATCCGGAGGCAAGAACGGAATGCATACCGAATATTTAGGTCATCTACTCACAGAATTGCAGTATGTACAGCGTGCATATCCCGGACTAGAATGGTAATACAAAATCAAAATAAATCAATTACGGAAATTAGAAATATCCTAAATGAAGTTTCTGATCCAGAAATTCCTGTTTTGACAATTACCGATATTGGCATCCTGAGAGACGTGCAATTAGTCGATGGAATTTGGCATATCGTGATTACGCCAACGTATAGCGGGTGTCCGGCCATGAATATGATCGAAGCCAACATTAATTTGATGATGGCCGCACATCAAATTGAAAACTATAAGATAATTACCAAACTCTCACCAGCATGGACGACAGACTGGATGACAGATGAAGGAAAAATTAGATTAGAGAAATACGGGATTGCACCGCCTAACCCGGACCGAACTCAAAATCCAGTCCGATGCCCCATATGTAAAAGTCAAGAGGTAGAAGAGGTCAGTCGCTTTGGGTCCACCGCGTGTAAGTCACTATGGAAATGTCAAGATTGTTTAGAACCGTTTGACTATTTTAAGTGCCATTAAATAATAAGTTCGGATATTTTTAAATAAACATTTCAAACAATAAAACACATATTCATGGAGCTCGTAAATTATGAAATTCAAAATGGGGTTGCACACATTACGCTGAACCGACCTGAGAAATATAACGCGGTCATTCGCGAAATGGCACTGAGTATTCAGAATTTTCTTACACAGGCTGCCACTGATGAATCCGTTCGATGTGTATTATTGTCAGCAGAAGGAAAAGCATTTTGTGCCGGCCAGGACTTGAAAGAATTTTCGGAGGATAATGGTATTGATGTAACACGAATTGTTGATGAACATTATAACCCAATCGTCAAACAAATAGCCGAACTCGAAAAGCCAGTAGTCTGTGCCGTAAGAGGAGTTGCAGCTGGTGCAGGAGCGAATTTAGCGCTGGCATGTGATATAGTCGTAGCTGCAAAATCTGCTTCTTTTATTCAAGCCTTTAGTAAAATAGGATTAATACCAGACACTGGCGGAACATTTTATCTCCCACGCATGATAGGGATGCCTCGCACTAAAGCATTGATGATGCTAGCAGAACCTGTCTCAGCAGAAGAAGCCCAACAAATAGGCATGATCTACAAGGCCGTGGATGACGATCAACTCGACCAAGCCGCAAGTGAAATCACACAAAGACTTGCACAAATGCCGACTACAGCAATTGGATTAATTAAACGTGCACTCAACCGTAGTTTAACAAGCGACTTGGACACGCAATTAGGCATAGAAAGTCAAATTCAATCTACAGCAACGCAAACGGCAGATTTTACAGAAGGTGTGTCGGCGTTTTTAGAAAAGAGAAAACCAATATTCTCTGGTAAATAAGTCGTTTAAAATTCGAAAAAATAAGATGTTGAAAAAAATAGGAGTCATAGGTGCTGGAGCAATGGGATCGGGAATCGCGCAAGTGGCAGCGACAGCAGGTCACGACGTATTGTTATTTGATTCAAGAGATGAGGCACTGACATTATCAAAAAATAAATTGCAAAAAATTCTGAATCGACTTGTCGAAAAAGAACGGTTGACAGATACTGGTGCTAAAGCCATTTTTGGACGGCATTATTATTTGGAGCAAATTGATTCGCTATCAGAATGTGATTTAATTATCGAAGCAATAGTTGAAAATCTTGATGTCAAAAAATCAGTTTTTCAACGACTCGAAGAAATCTGTGATGCGAAAACAATATTAGCGACAAATACATCATCGCTTTCTGTTACTGCAATCGCAGCTGGTTGTATGCAACCTTCGCGCGTAGTTGGATTACATTTTTTTAATCCTGCACCGTTGATGCACTTAGTCGAGGTTGTGCCAGCATTGCAAACAGATCAGCAAGTAACGGCTAACTGCTACAACCTCATGGAGAGTTGGAACAAAATTCCAGTGTTGGCCAAAGACACACCGGGTTTTATAGTCAATCGTATCGCACGTCCATTTTACAGTGAGGCGCTAAGATTATTGGATGAAGGTATTGCGGACGAAGCGACAATTGATTGGGCCATGACTGATAAAGCAGGATTCCGAATGGGGCCATTTACGCTTATGGATTTTATCGGCCACGATGTCAATTTTAATGTCACTAAATCCATGTATGAATCATATTTTCACGAGCCGAGATATAAGCCATCATTTACACAACAGCGACTGGTTGACGCGGGTTATTTGGGAAGAAAAACCAAGCGTGGTTTTTATAATTATTCAACAGATGATCGACCTAAACCCGTAACGATCGACGCACTCGGTGATCAAATTTCGCATCGAATTCTATGTATGTTGATCAATGAAGCTGCCGATGCCTTATTTTATAATATTGCAACAAAAGAGGAAATTGATACAGCCATGACAAAAGGGGTGAATTATCCCAAAGGGTTATTGGCATGGTCTGATGAAATAGGTATAAAAAAAGTATGCCAAACGATTGATGATTTATATAATTATTATCACGAAGATCGCTATAGATTAAGTCCACTTCTTCGATTTATGGATCGACAAAACGAAACGTTTTATTAATAAATAATACTGCTCATGGCATTTTTAAAACATTCTATTTGTGGCGTTTTAACGTGTATGGCATTTTTTATCTTTGGTCAAGGTACTTGGGAGGTCGATCGAGTGGCTGTTATGCCCGAAGCTGTTGCGAATAATGCAGTAGTGGAAGCAGATATCGATGGTAATAAATATGCGTATAGTTTTTCAGGAATTGATGATTCAAAATTATTTTCTGGCATTCATAAGCGATGTTTTAAATATGATGTCCAAAATAATACGTGGACGAACTTACCAGATCTGCCAACTGGAAATGGCCGCATTGCTGCCGGAGCGTCACTTCTAAAGGATAAAATATATATTATTGGTGGCTATGAGGTATTTAGTAATGGCTCTGAAGTCTCCTATTCAACCGTACACGTATTTGATCCGTTGGCTGATACTTTTTTAAATAATGCTGCAAATACAATTATCCCAATAGACGATCACGTACAAGGTGTATGGCGAGATAGTTTAATCTACGTTATTACTGGATGGAGTAATAATACGAATGTGCAAAATGTACAAATTTTTAACCCAACGACAGATACCTGGATGCCGGGATCATCGGTGCCAAACGACAATAATTATAAGGTGTTTGGGGGATCTGGAACCATAATCGGTGATACGATATACTATGCAGGTGGCGCATCACTTTCAGGCGCATTTAATGCGACAAATTTTATGAGAAAAGGTGTTATTAATCCGTCGAATCCACGACTAATTACTTGGTCCGGTATGCAAGAGCCGGATGCACGTGGATATCGGATGGCTGCTTCTTCGCTATCGGATAAGCCAATATGGTTTGGTGGTTCGCAAGTCACATATAATTACAATGGTATTGCATATAACGGAAGTGGCGGCGTAGCCCCAAATGGAGATATTCGAACCTACAACGATGAGACGAATGAGTTTGCGTTTTGGGATGAGGCATTTCCAGCAACAATGGATTTTCGAGGGGTTGCAAAAATAAGCGAGAATCAATTTATTCTGGCTGGTGGTATGCAGGCAAACCAAATAGTTTCTGATTCTGTCTATTTATTGACCTTTAATGAAAATTCGTCTATGACAGCGGTGGAAAAAGAATTCGATATTATAATTCAGCCGAATCCTTTTATTTCACAATTCCGTATTAACTCATCACATATAATTGATCGACTTGACATTTATAGTATCGAGGGAAAATTGATTCACACAATTAATAATCCCAATAATATTGTCAAATGGAATCTCGGATCTGGTCATTTCGTCTTGAGTTTTTCATCGAAGTCCAAAGGCAGCGTATTCAAACAGGTAATTAACGTTGAATAAATGAACCACCAAAAAAAAGCTGAGCGCATAGTTAAGAAGATGTATGACGGTGACGCATTTAGTCAATGGTTGGGTATCGACGTGATTTCAGTTTCTCCAGGTAGTGCCATACTGGAATTGAAAGTACGCGACGATATGACGAATGGTTTTTCTATTGCTCATGGTGGCATCACATATTCATTGGCGGATAGCGCATTAGCATTTGCTTCCAATAGTCACGGAAGAAAAAGTGTTAGTATAGAAACTAGTATTTCGCACCTAGAGCCAGTCAAATCTGGCGATACGCTGAAGGCAGAAGCAATTGAGATAAAAACATCGAATCGAATAGGGTGTTATCGAATAGAGATCAAAAACCAGGTCAACGTATTAGTTGCAACATTTAATGGAACCGTTTATAGAACTCCAAAAGAATGGGAACTTGAAGTATAGTATTCAAGATTTTATTGCGAAGCAAAAAGAAATTATTTAAAATGAAAAAAGCATTTATTATAGATGGGTATCGAACCGCTATTGGGAACTTCCGAGGCTCATTGTCAAAAGTACGTACAGACGATTTAGCGGCTATTCCAATTAAAGCACTCGTTGAAAAATATCCCCAAATTCCATTACAAGAAATTGATGATGTTATTTTAGGTTGTGCCAATCAAGCTGGAGAAGATAATCGAAATGTGGCGCGAATGGCGTTACTCTTAGCGGGGTTGCCATTTGATGTGCCAGGAGAGACGGTTAATAGACTTTGTTCTTCTGGTTTGTCTTCCGCAGTGCATGCAAGACGAGCTATTGCCGCCGGAGAAGGTGACTTATTTATTACAGGCGGGGTAGAAAATATGACACGTGGACCATGGGTTATTTCTAAGGTTTCTGGAGCATTTGGACGCGATGCACAAATGCATGATTCGAGTTTTGGATGGCGCTTTATTAATCCTAAAATGGAGAAATTATATGGCACACACGGTATGGGACAAACGGCTGAAAATTTAGCCGAGAAATTTAATATTAGTCGAGCTGACCAAGACGCATTTGCAATGTGGAGTCAGCAAAAAGCCGCAGCGGCTCAAGATGCGGGAATTTTATCGGAAGAAATTGTTCCAGTCGAAATTCCACAAAGAAAAGCAGACCCGATTATTTTTGAAGATGATGAATTTATAAAACCAAATACATCGCTCGAGGTATTAGGTAAATTACGAACTGCATTCAAATCTTCAGAAAAGGGAGGAACCGTTACTGCAGGAAATGCTTCAGGATTAAATGATGGAGCCGTCGCTATTTTAATTGCGTCCGCGAGCGCTTGTGAAAATTATAATCTATCTCCCATGGCAGAAATATTAAGTTCAGCCGTTGTAGGTGTAGAACCAAAAATTATGGGAATTGGACCTGTGAAAGCAACTAAACTAGCATTAAAACGAGCAAACCTTTCACTTAAGGACATGGATGTAATCGAACTCAATGAGGCGTTTGCTGCGCAGAGCTTGGCATGTACGAGACAATTAGGGCTCGATGATCGCGATCCACGAATCAATCCAAACGGAGGTGCTATAGCAATCGGTCATCCACTAGGTATGACAGGTGGTCGATTACTTATGGCCGCTGCGCGGGAACTAAATCGACGAAATAAACGATATGCACTTGTGACGATGTGTGTCGGTGTCGGTCAAGGCTACGCCGCCATCATCAAACGAACTGATACATAGTTTGATGTCGTCGGATTTTTAATTAAATTAGGGAATAAAATAACGGAATCATGGCATACAGAAATAATCAATACGGTGGTCAATCAAGATCATTTGGAAGAAGACGTGGATTTAATAAAGGAACTTTAGTTATCGCTTTGCTAATTGCAGGGTTTACTTTATTCAAATATTGCTCTACTTCCCAGTACAATGAAATATTAGGAGAAAGTCAAAATGTCGGTCTAAGTGTCGATGAGGAAATAGTGTTAGGATTGCAATCCACCCCGAGTATGATTCAACAATTTGGCGGTTTACATCCGAGCCGTGAAGGTCAAGAACTTATTAAACGTGTAGGAAACAAATTAGTGGATAACTCTATCGCGAGAAGAACTAATTATAAATATGATTTTCATCTACTCGCTGACCCAAATACAGTAAACGCATTTGCGCTACCCGGCGGTCAGATTTTTATTACGATGGCACTCTTTAGCGAATTACAAACTGAAGATCAGCTCGCTGGTGTGCTTGGACATGAAATTGGTCATGTCGTCGCCAGGCACGGTGCTGAACGAATTGCAAAACAAGAATTAACGCAAGGATTAACTGGTGCGGCCGTGGTGGCTTCTGGTGATTATAATACTGCCCAGGCTGCGGCCATGATATCCAACTTGGTCAATATGAGCTATGGTCGAGAGCAAGAATTGGAATCCGATGACCTAGGCATACGCTTTATGATGGAAGCAGGTTATGATCCGAGCGACATGATCGGCGTCATGGATATTTTGGAAGCTGCGAGCGGAAGCGGCGGAAGTCGACAGCCTGAGTTCTTCAGTACTCACCCCAACCCTGATAATCGGCGCGAAAAAATTCGGAAATCCATTGACAAATGGGAAGATGAATTGGCAGGGCAATAAGTGCTCCTGAACTGTAACTTGATTAACATCCACTATCTCTTAATGGATAAAATGCGAAAAGCCCATCTCATTAGACAGGCTTTTTCGACTAAGGTCATAAATAAGAAAACTATCGTTCAATCGCTGTAAAAGCGATTATGCTATTGTTAAAATCGATAAAAAGTGTCAGACGTGGGAATCTGATTTATTGGTATCGCAAATATAATGTTTTGTTTGTATATGTTCCTGATCCCTAGGCTCAGCATCAAGGAGCCGGCGCATAAGGCAAGTTTTAGAACTTACTCAACTTGTGCCTCTTTCCACTAGACGCGTTCGGTCATCTCAGCTTCTAGATCGGAATTGACAGGCAACGTAGTCAAGCTGAAGAACGCCAAGGCACTACAAATAATGATAATCGGTATAATGAAATCCATAACTTACTGTTTGTGAGATAGAATACAAATGTAATATTTTTTTAATATGTAATGCTATGAAACCACTTTTTTTTATTTGCACATGAATTTATCATAGGTAGATATGTTAAAATTTACTTCAATTTGGCACTGTTGAGGGTGAAATCTTAATTTTATGGAGATAAAAATGGACACTTGAAACACTACTATCTTATTTGCTTCCTTGCGTTGACGGCGGTATGTTCATCTACTGCACAAATTAATTCTGGTTTCTTCGCTCCGAGCCAAGCAAGTAACTGTCTGACCGTTTATGAAGAAATAAGAGTCAAAAGCCGCCTGACTGATATTATATCAAATGACCCTGCGTCATTCAACTTTCCTGAAAGCCGAGAACAAGTCAAATTTATTAAGCCTATCAGATACAAACATGATGATACGCCAGGACTTATTTGTGTGTCCCAATATGTTGACCATAATCCGATTTATTCCGAAACTTTTGGATCGACAATCGAGGATTACACCTGTGGTCGAAGGACTTATGATTTTGAATATGGCAATCATCGAGGCACTGATTTTTTCCCATGGCCATTTTCTTGGAGGATGATGTATGATGACTTGGTGGAGATTGTTGCCCCAGCTGACGGAATAATAATTGATAAAATTGACGGTAACTCCGACAGGAATTGTGAATTCTGTTATCAATGTCAATGGAATGCGGTCTATTTAATGCATGCCGACGGCGCAATCACATGGTTGGGGCATTTAAAATTAGGCTCCCTCACTGAAAAGAAAAAAGGTGACCTTGTTCGACAAGGCGAGTATCTCGGTATTGTAGGTTCATCTGGCTTCTCA
>ENA-ORXU01000917-ORXU01000917.1-marine-metagenome-genome-assembly--contig:-NODE-917-length-28300-cov-3.998406_pt1 | contig 28300 bp, 31 predicted proteins | sample MGYA00237869_ERZ511484 | MGnify/ENA metagenome assembly ERZ511484 | reverse complement strand
ATCGGCGGCGCCAAACCGATGATGCACGCGCAATCGACGCTCAATCTGGAAGAAACCATCAACGAAGACAGCGACACCCGGCTGTCGCGCACGCGCCGTGTGCCTGTCGGTGTGGTCGGCGGAATCGTGCCGTGGAATTTCCCGGTGTTGATGGCGTTGCAGAAAATCGGCCCGGCCATTCTATCGGGCTGCACTATTGTGTTGAAGCCATCCCCCTTCACGCCGTTGACGACGCTGCGGATCGCGGAGCTGATTAAGGATGTGACACCGCCGGGGGTGATAAATATCATCACCGGTGAAGATGCGCTTGGCCCCCTGATTACCGGCCATCCGGATATCGACAAGATTACATTCACCGGATCGACCGCGACCGGCAAGAAAATCATGGAAGGCGCATCGAAAGATCTGAAGCGTATCACGCTGGAGCTTGGCGGCAACGACGCATCGATTGTCTTGCCCGACGCCGATGTCGAGAAGGTGGCCGAGCAACTGTTCTGGTCAAGCTTCACCAACGCAGGGCAAGTCTGCATTGCAGCCAAACGTGTGTATATCCATGAAGATATCTATGACGATCTGTCCAAAGCTATCGCTGAGTACGCCAAGAATGTGAAAGTTGGCGATGGCGCACAGCAAGGGACCGGCGTTGGCCCCATCCAGAATAAAAAGCAGTATGAGCGCGTCGTCGAACTGATTCAGGATGCGAAGGATAATGGCTATAAATTCCTTGTCGGCGGTGAAACGCAGAAGGATATTCCGGGCTATTATGTGCCGATCACCATCCTTGATAATCCGCCCGAAGAGGCGCGGATCGTGGCTGAAGAACAATTTGGGCCTGTTATGCCCTTGATGAAATTCTCCACCACCGAAGAAGTGATCGCGCGCGCAAACAACAGCGACTATGGCCTTGCCGGTGCGGTTTGGACGAATGACACCGACGAAGGTGTGCGCGTGGCCGAACAGTTGGAAACAGGAACTGTATGGGTGAATGAATTTATGCAGCTTTCGCCGTTCAGCCCGTTTGGCGGCCACAAACAATCCGGCTTCGGCGTTGAATATGGCGAAGAAGGCCTGAAAGAATTTACCTATGCGCAGGTGATTACCGTGAAGCGCGAAAAGGCGAATGCGTAAGATATACTGAAAAGATGATCAGTATTTGCAACTGCGGGCCGCCGGATGACATTGCGCATCCTGCGGCCTTTTTGTTTGACGCACGTTTGTTGGCTGTTTAACCAACCGATTAAATTAATGGTATTGATAGAGAAATCCGAGGAGGAAATTCATTATGGCTGATGCTTTTATTGTCGATGCAGTTCGCACCGCAGGGGGCCGCCGCGGTGGCCGCGTTGCCGGGGTTCATGCTGTTGATCTGGGCGCTGCTACTCTGGATGCATTGATCCAGCGCAATGATTTTGATCCATCGGCGGTCGAAGATGTCGTAACCGGATGTGTATCACAGGGCGGTGAGCAGACGAATGATGTCGGGCGCAATTGCGTGCTTGCATCGCAGCTTCCAAATTCTGTCCCAGCGGTATCGATTGATCGGCAATGCGGTTCATCGCAGCAGGCGATCCAGTTTGCAGCACAGGGCGTAATGTCAGGCACGCAGGATATCGTCATCGCGCACGGCGTGGAAAGCATGACGCGCGTGCCGATGGGTTCGACTGCGAAATTCCATTATAAGGAAGGCCTCGGCACCTATAAAAGCCCGCGGTTGGAAGAGGCCTATCCCGGCATCATGTTCAGCCAGTTTATGGGCGCGGAAATGATTGTCGAAAAACACGGCTTTAACCGTGAACAGCTGGATGCATTCGCGCTGGAATCGCACAAGCGCGCAGTCGCGGCGACCCAGGCCAATGCGTTTGATAATGAAATTATCGCGCTGGAAATCGAAACGCCCGAAGGCACGGAAATGCACAAGGTGGACGAAGGCATCCGTTTCGATGCGTCGATGGAAAGCCTTGGCAAGCTGGATGTGCTGCAGGAAGGCGGCGCGATTACAGCCGGAAATGCCAGCCAGATTTGCGATGGCTCCGCTGCGGTAATGGTCGTATCGGAACGCGCGTTGAAGGAACATAATCTGACGCCGCGTGCGCGCATTGTGAACCTGACGGTAACGGGCGGCGATCCTGTCATTATGTTGGAAGAGCCGTTGTTCGCCACCGAACGCGCGCTCGAACGTGCAGGGATGAAACTTGACAATATTGATCTGTATGAAGTGAATGAGGCGTTTGCATCTGTGCCGCTCGCATGGCTGAAACATCTCGGCGCGGATCATGCCAAACTGAACGTTAACGGCGGCGCGATCGCTTTGGGCCATCCGCTTGGCGCATCGGGCGCGAAGCTGATGGCGACACTGCTGAATGCGATGGAAAAGCGCGAGGCGAAATACGGGCTGCAAACCATGTGCGAAGGCGGTGGTCAGGCGAATGTGACGATCATCGAACGGGTGTAACCCGCGCTACCGACCCGTTCGGACCGGGGCCGAACTACCGTTTTATTAAGATTAAAGGACAGCAAAGACATGGAACTCAATGACAGCATTTCGGCAGTAATCACGGGCGGCGCATCGGGCCTTGGCGCGGCAACCGCACGCGCGCTGGCGGCCAAGGGCGTGAAGGTTGCCCTGTTCGATATGAATGCGGAAAAAGGCGAGGCGCTGGCCAGCGAGCTGGGCGGGGTATTCTGCAAAACCAATGTTACGAGTGAAGACGAAGTCGATGCCGCCTTTGCCAAAGCGCGCGAAGCCATAGGGCAGGAACGTATTCTTGTGAACTGCGCCGGGATCGGCAACGCGATCAAAACCGCTAGCCGTTCAAAAGAAGACGGGTCGATCAAACATTTCCCGGTATCCGCGTTTGATTTCGTGATTCAGGTAAATCTGGTCGGCACATTCCGGTGTATCGCCAAATCCGCTGCGGGTATGTTGACGCTGGATACAGTCGGTGATGATAACGCGCGCGGGGCCATCGTAAATACTGCATCGGTTGCGGCGGAAGATGGCCAGATCGGGCAGGCCGCCTATTCTGCATCGAAAGGCGGCGTGGTGGGCATGACTTTGCCGATTGCCCGTGATCTTTCGCGCGAAGGCATCCGCGTCAATACGATCCTGCCGGGTATTTTCGATACCCCGTTGCTCGCCGGTGCGCCGCAGAATGTGCGTGATGCGCTGGGCGCGCAGGTTCCGTTTCCGCCGCGGCTGGGCCAGCCGGATGAATATGCCAAACTTGCGTTATGCATGATCGAAACCGGATATTTCAATGGAGAGGATGTGCGGCTCGACGGTGCAATCCGCATGGCACCGCGATAGGCAGGCGGCACAGGCGGCGCAGGCAGCCGGAGCAAGCAACTTCGCGGCAAAGAGGGGGATCCAATGGCTGAATTTACGCAAATCCGGTATGAAGTCAGCGAGCAAATCGCGACGATTACGCTCCATCGCCCCGAAAAAATGAATGCCTTCACTCCCGTAATGATGGAGGAAGTCTGCGCGGCTTTTGACATCAGCGACAATGATGACGACGTCCGCGCGGTCATTGTCACCGGCGAAGGCGATCGTGCATTTTGCGCAGGGGCAGATTTGACGCCCGATAAGGGCGGTCAGATTTTCGCCGATGGTGATGTTGTGGACAGCCTATCCGATCCGCGCGTCCGCGACAGTGGCGGCATGATGACCTTGCGGATATTTGAAAGCGTGAAGCCGGTTATCGGCGCGATTAACGGCGCTGCTGTCGGCATCGGGGCAACGATGCAATTGCCGATGGATATGCGGCTGGCGAGCAGCAGCGCCCGGTTCGGGTTTGTTTTTGCCCGGCGCGGAATTGTGCCAGAGGCGGCATCCAGCTGGTTCCTGCCGCAGCTTGTCGGCCATCAACAGGCGCTGGAATGGTGCATGACGGGGCGGGTGTTTGACGCGCACGAAGCTTTAGCCGGCGGGCTGATCCGATCAATCCACGAACCTGATGATCTGATCGCTGCGGCGCGCGCATTGGCGCGCGAAATCGCCGATAACACTGCGGCAGTTTCCGTTGCGCTTACCCGGCAAATGTTATGGCGCATGCCCGCCGCCGCGCATCCGATGGCCGCGCATAAGGTGGACAGCAAAGCGATTTATCGCCGCTCGCGTTCAAATGATGCGAAAGAGGGCATCAGCAGCTTTCTGGAAAAACGCGCGGCACAGTATCCTGACACAGTGTCGGCTGATATGCCCGATTTCTATCCTTGGTGGGATGATCCGGAATATAGCTGAACGATGGGGATGATGGCATGGCGATAACGGCAATCGATGCGGAAAAAGACGGCGCAGGGGCCCGTGCCAAACTGCTTGAAGCCGCCTGCCAAATCATGCGGGACGGCGATGCTGTCGATTTGTCACTGTCGGAATTATCGTATCGATCCGGGCTGAACAGCGCGCTCGTCAAATATTATTTCGGCAATAAAAGCGGCCTTATGCTCGCGCTGCTGGAACGCGACATGAGCAACATTCTCGCCAGCTTGCAGGCATTGGTCGCAAAACCGATTGATCCTGAAGAAAAGCTGCGGCGGCATCTGGGGGCTGTCATTGATACCTATCATGCCTTCCCATATCTCAACCGGCTGTTGATGCGGATGATCCGGGATAGCCCACCCGCCGAGGCGAAGCGTATTGCCGCGCTGTATCTGCGGCCCTTGTCCGACGCCTATGACAATATGATCGCAGATGGCGTAAATGCCGGAAAATTCCGCGATGTTGATCCGCAGCTATTCTATCTGACCGCCACCGGTGCGGCCGATCGTTTCTTCAACGCGCGTCAGATCATGAAATATTGCTATGACGGCCGCGAAGTGGGCAAAGATATGCGCGACAAATATCGCAAACAGACGATCGACATGCTGATGCGCGGTTTGCTGAAATAATGCCGGTGGTGCCGGGTATTATCCGGTCCAACCCCGCCATGCGCAAAGCCCGGCCGGTTATATTGCAGGCAAAATAAAGGGCCGCCAAGATCATCTCCTGGCAGCCCCTTTCCCGGGCCAATTGCCCGGCAGTATTTGTGTCGTTAGTTAGAAGCTGGCTGTTACAGTGAAGACAACTGCATCATCGATGAAGCCCTGGTTCGTGCTCGATGGCAGGTCGGTTTCTGTCGTAACATAGCTCAGATTTGCGCTCAGATTGCTCGTGATCGCATAATCTGCACCGATGGAGAAATCCATGTAATCCTCGTCGGTGAGGGTTGACGTAATCGACGTCGAGCCATGGTTATAGCCTACATGTCCGTTAATGGTAACCGGCGTGTTGGGAATGCCAACCGCAAGATCGCTATAGACATAGATATTGTCGTCATTGCCAAGCGCAGACTGGCCGCCCCAGGCGTAAGCAGCGCCTACAGTTACTTCGGCTGGGCCAAGCGTGCCGGAAAGCGAAGCGTATGGTTCAAAGAAATCGCTTGGTCCGCCAAGCGTTTCATTGCCGTTTGGAAAAACGTAATACAGCAAGCCAACATCAGCAGAAATGCCGTCCGTCAGATCGCCGGACCAGCCGCCATACAGATCAAGCTCGGTATGGCCGAACTGAACGCTGTCTTCGATGGAAGATGCCCATGTGCCAACATAAAAGCCGCTTTCATGCGCGACATCAATGCCGCCCTGAACAGCGATATCGCCATCGGAAAAACCAACGCCGCGGAAACGATAGTCGGATGTCAGCGACACATTCGCTGATACCGAAATAGGGCCTTCAGCTTCTGGAGCATCGCCGGGTGTAGAAACCGGGCTGGCGGTTTGAGCAAAAGCAGGTGCCGCAGTCGCAGCGAGAATAAGGCCGGAAAGGCCGATTATGGAAGCGCGCATTTTTAAAGTCCTTAATTAATGATTTGGCACACGTTCCATCCAGCGAACTGGCCGCAATATATTTTTATTGCTTACCAGACGGATGAAACATACCTACAAAACCTATGCCCACAACACATAAATGCTGTGCTGCACAAAATGGTTTAGCAATGTTGCCCTAATACAACAGATGTAAAATTTGCGTTAAGCATCCACATAACAAAAGGGGCAGCCTATACGGCCGCCCCTTTCTTATTGCGCGCTATGAAAAAACAGCGGGCCAGTTAATTCACTATCACTGTCACTGCGCGGCGATTTTGCGCCCAGGCCTGTGCATCGGAGCCGAGTGCCTGCGGCCGTTCCTTCCCGAAGCTGACCGTGCGAACACGCGCCGGTGATACGCCCAGAGATACCAGATAATTCTTCGCCGAATTTGCGCGCCTTTCGCCCAGTGCAAGATTGTAATCCCGCGTGCCGCGTTCATCGGCATGGCCCTCAATCGTGATCTGCGCGCCCTGATTACGCGCCAGCCACTGTGCCTGCGTTTGCAAGGTCACCTGATCGGCCGAATCGATATTATACCGGTCAGTATCGAAGAAGATGCGGTCATTGCCCATGCCGACGCTGTTGATGAAATCCTGCTGGCTGCCCGGACGGATCATATTGCCTACCGGGCCTTGGTTCGCGCCTGCTGTACCAGTTGCCGGTGGTGGCAGATCGTCGACTTCCTTGCTTCCGCAGGCGGTGATTACAGCGGCAGAGGCCAATAGCATAACGCCGGCCTGAATTTTGCGAATTGGTATCATTCCTTACTCCTTCGAATATCCCCTGCGATTTTCCATTATGGCCGTATCGGTCCCCAGGCAGGATCGGAACCGCTGACGGGGGTGGGCAGCTTACGTTCGTTCCGCCCGGTCAGATCAACTTGCCAGATGCCTGTTTTACCACTGTTGCGCTGTGTGCGAAAGAATTGAATCACCCGGCCATTAGGTGCCCAGGTTGGTGCCTCGTCCTGCCAGCTATTGGTCAACAGCCGCATTGCGCCGCCGTCGGGGCGCATCACGCCAACGCGAAATCCGCCGCCCATGCGCGTAAATGCGATCAAATCGCCGCGCGGGCTCCATTCCGGCGTCGCATACCGCCCGCCGCCAAAGCTGATTCGCCGCTGGCCGCTGCCATCCGCGTTCATCACATATAGTTGCTGTCCGCCAGAACGGTCACTTTCAAACACGATTTTGCTGCCGTCGGGGGAGAAGCTGCCACCCACATCAATGCCCGGCGTATTCGTGAGCCGCACCGCTGTACCGCCGTTGATCGATATCTTGTAAACATCGGTGTTGCCACCAACTGCCATGGAATACAGGATCGTGCGCCCATCGGGGGACCAGCGCGGGGCAAAGGTGGGGTTGCGATTTTCGGTGATCAACCGCTGCTTCCCGCTATCCACATCATAGACATAGATGCGCGGGTTGCCATCCTTGTAGGACAGATAGAGTATCGATCGGTAGTTGGGCGAAAATCGCGGGGTGAGCGCGGTCGATTGGCCATTGGTGATGAAGCGATGGTTCGCGCCGTCGCTGTCCATAATCGCCAGCCGTTTTACCCGCGCGTCCTTTGGTCCGGTCTCGGCGATATAGGCAATGCGGCTGTCAAAGAAGGGCGCTTCGCCGGTAATCTTTGAATAGATGCTGTCTGCGCATTTATGTGCCGCCCGCCGCCAATCGCGCGGCTCCACGACAAAGCCGTTGCGCGCGGTCTCGCTGCCGAAATTCACATCATACAGGTAACAGCCGATCGTCAGCTTTCCATCGCCATTGGCGCGGACAAAACCCTGTATCAACTGATCAGCATTGCGGCCCTGCCAGTAGGGATATTGCGGCGCCGTGACCTCGCCCATATTAATGGCGCGCACGCCCGATGGCCCAATGGTTTTGAACAGGCCGGAACCCGATAGATTGCTGGCGATAATTTGCGCCACCTGTTGCCCGAGGATCGCGGTGTTGCCTGCCGGTGTATCGGCGGGTGTGGGGGCCACAAAATTCGGAATTGCCACGCTGCGCACCGAATTTTCGATATCAACCTCGATCAGTTCAGGCTCGCCGCCATCATCGTCGCTCTGCGCAAATGACGCGGCGGGAAGCATGAATGCAGCGCATGACAGCGCGAAAATTTTAACCGGACGAATAGACATAATGCTTCCTATTTGAAATTGGCCTTCAGCCGGATGCGGTGACTTTTCCAGACGTCGTAGTCTGCAAGATTAAGATTGAAAGGGGAAGCCTGTTTAAGACTTCCCAAGACGCAGCGTTTCATGGGTTCAACCTGCGCTTTATTGCCCGGTGTGACGCCTGCCACATTCGTAACACTGGCCGACAGCAGCTCGGCATTGCGGCCAAGCGATAAAGAGACGCTCACCGTGAGCGAAGAATTATCGGCAACCTGCGGCGCACAGGACGGAATATACCGCGCGACCTGCGCACCGATGGATGCGCTCGCCTTGCTGCGCGCCTGCCCGGGCGTGGCGCTGCCATCGCCTCCGCCTACCGCCTTGCCCATCTTTTCTTCAAATTCGCGTTTTTTGCGCGCAGCTTCTGCCGCAGCGGCCTTGCGATCGGCATCCGCCCTGCGCTTCGCATCGGCCCTGCGCTTTGCATCGGCCTTTCGCTGGGCATCGGCGTTTCGCTTAGCATCAGCCTCACGTTTTTTGCGTGCTGCCTCGGCCTGCCGTTTAGCTTGCGCTGCGGCATCGCGTTTCTTGCGGGCGGCAGCTTCGGCTTCCTGCCGTTTCTTTGCGGCATCGGCCGAGGCTTTCTTCGCCCGCGCCTTTTCTGCGGCAGTTGCATCTGCGGCCGCCGCGGCATCGCGCGCGCGGCGGGCTTCGGCTTCGGCAGCCTCGGCCTCATCCGCTTTGTCATCGGCTCTTTGAGCAGCTTGTGACAGCTCGGCTATAGCTTCGGTTACGTCAGGCGTTGGCGGTGCAGGTGCAGCGGGCGATGCGGGCGCAGCAGCGTCGGGCGTGATTTCGCCTATATCGCCTGTGACGGGCAGAGGCGATCCCGGCCCGTCTAATGTCACTGCTATGGCGCTGGGTTGTTCGACTTTTGCCTCCGATGTCATCAGCCCGACAGCCAGCATGCCAACCAGAATGGCATGCGCGCCTGTTGCCACGCCAAGGCCGATAATATCTGCGCGGTCCATTGCCATGCTTGCTATTCCGGCTCGGATGAACCCGGGGTGACTGGCGTTTGGCCATTCGCACCGGCAGATGCGCCCGGGCTTTGCGTGACCAGGCTCACACTGTTCAGCCCGGCACGGTTCAGCTCGCCCATCACTTGCATTATCTGGCCATAGGCGATTGAGGTATCGCCGCGCAGCAGGATTTGCTGCGGATCATCAACATTCTGGGCACCTGCCAACGCTTCGAGCCGGGAAGGCAGCGCGCTGGCATCCACCAGATCACCATCGATATAAATCGCACCGCCCCCGTCGATGGCGATTTCCACAGGCTCCTCTTTCTGATCGAGCGCATTTGCACGGCTTTCGGGAAGCTCTACCGGCACACCCGTATTCAGCAGCGGCGCCGTGACCATAAATATAATCAGCAGCACCAGCATCACATCGACGAAGGGTGTGACATTGATTTCCGACATCGGTGCACGGCGCGATGCCCGCCGCCGCCCACGCCTGCCGCCGCCGGGGCCGGATGAAATATTCATGGCCACGCGCTAGATTTCCCGTTCCAATTCACGCGACAACGTTCCGTGGAAGCCATCGGCAAAGCGCCCCATTCGCGCTTCATACTGTGCCACCCGGTGCGTGAAGCGGTTATACGCGATAACCGCCGGGATCGCGGCAAACAGCCCGATCGCGGTTGCGAACAAGGCTTCTGCAATCCCCGGTGCAACCACCGCGAGCGAGCTATTTTGTTCAGCGGCGATTGCGGCGAAGCTGCGCATGATGCCCCAAACCGTGCCGAACAGCCCGACAAAGGGCGCGACCGCACCAGTGGTGGCGAGGAAATTGAGCCGGCCCGCGAGCTTATCGCATTCGGCGGCAATCGTTGCATCCATGGCGGTGTTCAGCCGGTCGCGCGTCCCATCGCGGTCAATCGTTTTGCCATTCGTCGAACGCCGCCATTCGGCCACGCCTGCTGCAAAAACTTTCGCAATGGGAAGGTTGCGTTTGCCATGCTCCTTGTAAAAACTGTCAATATCGCCGGAGCCCCAGAATTGTTTTTCGAACTTGTCGCTACGCCGGTTGATGCTGTTAATTTTCGCGATGAAGCTGATGATGATTGACCAGCTCCATATGCTGGCGATCGCAAGACCGATAATCACGGCCTTCACCACCCAATCGGCCTGCATAAACAGTTCCACCGGGCTGAATCCTGCCGCCGCAAGCAGCATATTCGCGGTCATATCCATCGTCATATACTCTCCGTAGCTATCAGCTTTTGAAAGCTGCCAATCCAGTTTGCGGGTTGCCGCGCGGGCCGCCCGTCGGGCCGCACAAAAGCGGCGGTAACATCGGCAGCGGCAATCAATTCGTCGTCGCGCGTGACCGTTTGATGAATATCCACACTGGCCCCGCGCACGGCTGTGATTTTTGACGTGACCAGCAGCGCATCATCGAAATGCGCCGCGCGTTTGAAGGCAATATCCATCTGCGTCACGGCATACGCGCCTTTGCCTTCGCGGTGCGCCCTTCGTTGATCAATTCCGGCGCGGGCCAGCATGTCCGATCGTGCGCGTTCCATAAAGTGCAGATAGCGGGCATGATAGACAACGCCGGAAAAATCGGTATCTTCAAAATATACACGCACGGCGAACCGATGAAGATCGCCGTCAAAGGCACCTTCATACGGTTTGGCATACGATGCGTCATGGGGCTGGCACATATTCATCGCAGCGATGCTTAACGCTTTGAGTGGAACAGGGAAAGCGCCATAATGCGCGCCGGATTGGTTTTATCGTGCTGCTCGCCCGCTCTGCCATCGGCTGTTCATCAATTTTACAGATGCAAAGGTGCACAACCTGTGCAGTGAACTTATTTGGCGGGAATGATTATGCGATTTTTGAAAACAGTTTTAACCGGCGCTGCGGCAGCCGCCTGCATCGCGGCAGTACCAGCCAGCGCGTGCATGACGGTAATGCATATGGTGACCATTCATCCGGTATATGATACCAGCTCTGACATTGCCGATACCTCAGGCGATGTATATAAAATCCGCTATGATGGCGAACGCGCAGGCCGGCAGGACAGGTTATGGCCAAACTATTATGTCGTCGAAATTCTGGATGGTGAACATGCAGGCAAAAAAGCGCGTATTCCGGCGCATGTAACCTCTTGCCATTCGGTTGCGATTGAAGATGGCGCGCAGGGATTTGTCAAAGGCGCGCTGCGCTTTACTGATAAAAACGGCAAGAAATATGGCGTTCCGATATTGAGCACATGGATGAACGGGCGGAAGGTTTCCTACGACACCATGTTCTTGCCAAAATCTGCCGAATAGCGTTTGGCCGGTGGGCATCTGCAAACGCAGATCAATTGCCGAACAACCCATCCTGTGCCGGAGTATCGCTGCGCGTTGTCGCTGGCGGGTTCAGCCCCAGATGCTTCCAGCCCCTGTCATTCAATGCCCGCCCCCGCGCCGTTCGCGCAATCAGGCCAAGCTGGATCAAATAGGGCTCGATCACTTCCTCTATCGTGTCACGCGGTTCGGATAGCCCGGCAGCCAGCGTTTCAACGCCGACAGGTCCGCCCTTATAGATGTCAGCAATCATCATCAGATAGCGCCGGTCCATCGCATCCAGCCCCAGCGCATCGATCTCCAGCCGGGTGAGCGCGGCATCTGCGCTAGCTGCGGTGACAGTGCTGTCCCCCGAGACGTTTGCAAAATCGCGCACCCGGCGCAGCAGCCGTCCCGCGACCCGCGGCGTCCCGCGTGACCGTTTGGCAACCTCCTGCGCGCCATCGGGCGCGATATCGAGATCGAGCAGCCGCGCTGCACGGCTGACCACTTCCTGCAATTCTTCATGCGTGTAGAAATTCAGCCGCACCGGAATGCCGAACCGATCACGCAGCGGCGTCGAGAGCAGCCCCTGCCGCGTTGTCGCCCCGACCAGTGTGAAAGCTGGCAGATCGATCCGCACGCTGCGCGCCGATGGCCCTTCGCCAATCATGATATCGAGCGCGCGGTCCTCCATCGCAGGATACAGGATTTCCTCGACCACCGGATTTAACCGGTGGATCTCGTCAATGAACAGCACATCGCCTTCTTCAAGATTGGTGAGCAACGCAGCAAGATCGCCAGACTTTGCAATCACCGGCCCCGAAGTGCTGCGAAACCCGACACCCATTTCTTTAGCGACAATCTGCGCCAGGGTTGTTTTGCCCAGCCCCGGCGGACCGAAAAACAACACATGGTCCATCGCTTCGCTGCGTTGTTTGGCGGCCTCGATAAACACACGCAAATTGTCGCGCGCCGCCGCCTGCCCGATAAATTCAGACAGCGTTTTAGGCCGCAACGCCGCGTCAACATCCTCCGGCTTACGCTCAGGGGTAAGATCAGGATTGGTGATCATGGCTGTTGTGTAGCCTCAGCGGACATCTTCGTCATCTGTTCTTGTTCCGGTATAGCCAACTCTAGTCCAGTAAGGGCCCCAGCTATGAAGTCGGGCAATCATTTCCCAGCCTTCTTCAATGCCAGCCGTACCAACGCATCAAGGCTGGCATCCTTGCCCAATTCATCGAGCGCGGCCTTCACGGCTACCGAGGCTTCGGCGGGTTTGAAGCCCAGTCCGGTCAGTGCGCCTGCGGCATCGGCGGCATGGCCACTTCCCCCGCCTCCGCCGCTCGCCGCCAGTGCCGCACCGCCGCCGATCCCTGCAAACGCGCCAACCTTGTCCTTTAATTCATTCACGATGCGGCTGGCGAGTTTCGGGCCGACGCCATTTGCGCGCGCGACTGTGGCGGCATCTTCGCTGCCGATTGCAGTGGCCAGTTCATCCGGCTCCAATGCGGATTGGATCGCCAGCGCAACCTTTCCGCCCACGCCCTGCACACTAATCAGCAGGCGGAACCAGTCGCGCTCATTCTTCGTCGAAAAACCGATCAGCCGCATGTCGGTCTCACTCACCTGCATTTCAGTGTAGACCGCAGTAAATTCATCCACTGCGCCCAAGGCGCCCAATGTCCGCGCGCTGGCCTGCACCAGATAGCCCACGCCCTGCACATCGATCACCAGATGGTCGGTTCCCACTTCGTCGATACGGCCGTTCAGTTTTGCGATCATGGCAGACGTTCTAAACGAATGCCGCCATGTTTCCAGCGCCTTTTGCGTTCAGGCTATATGGTTCAGGCTGTGTGCTTCGCAGCGGGCTATTCCGGTTCCAATCCGCCTGCCTTTGCAATGTCGCGCGGTGCATCCAACCCCAGCCTTTCAAGGATATGTTTGGCGTCTGAAAAATCGTCACCGTAATGCACCGCGATTCCCATCGCCTCGATATCCTGCAACGCTGCGGTCTTCTCACCCGTTATTGGCGCTTCGGTAACATTCCGGATCAGGACAGCGCCAATGCGGTCGGGTGCGGCCTTCGCGGCCTTCCGGTAGATATCAATATCGTGCTGTCCGCTGTCACCGATCAACAGGAAACGATGCTGCGGGTAAGCTGTCAGGATCGTATCAATCGCGGCGTTTTTATGCTCGCCATGTCCGGCGTGAATGAATTTGGTATCGTCCAGCCCGTAATCTTTCAGGAACATCGGCCCGGCCGGAATAGCGTTCAGCTGCTTGAAACTTTCCAGCATCGGATACAAATTCCACGGGCTTGATGATACGTAGAAAAACGGCCGTGACGGCTTTTCAAAATCATGCGCCATTTCTCCGTACAGGTCTGCTGCGCCCGCCACAGCGACCCGCTCATCAGCCTGATCAATCAGCACGCGTCGCCAATTTTTGAGAAAATCTGTCGCGCCGGTTTCCAGTATCGTGTCGTCAATATCCGATATCACGCCCCATTTGCTATCGGTACCGGGTGCCAGCACGGGCACGGATACCGCGCGCGTGGGCACGCAATGTTGCGGAGCGGACAATGTCACTTGCTCCCACAATGTTTCGGCGGGCAATGCATCGCCAACCGGCAATTCAAAACTGAAATATCCCTCGGCGTCCGAAACCGCGTCCGCGCTGATACCATATCCTTCGCAACGAACCGGAATATCGGCAACTTCGCGGCTGTTATACAATGACAGCATGGCGCGAAAACGTTGCCAGTCATTTCGGGCTGCCGCGCGTTCAGGCTGGTCAAGCAATACGCGGCCTTTGATGCGCGCGCTGTTATGCGTCCGGTATCCGGCAAAGCCCGCTATACGAATGGCCGGGGGATCATCATCGGCGAATTTGGCGCGGACATAATCCGCCGCGTCCTCAGCCTTTACGGCCAGATCATGGAACAAATCGCGCAGCTGGCCTTTGGTGGTTTTTTCTGTTTTCATAAGCGGATAAGTCACCAGCGGCCTATCTGGTTCCCATATTGCCGCGCATATTGGCATGGCAGATCGCTACCGCCAGGGCATCCGCCGCATCGGCGCCCGCCGGTTTCGCTCCGGGCAACAGGATGGCGATCATCGCCTGCACCTGTTTTTTTTCCGCGCGGCCCGTGCCGACGACGGCTTTTTTGACCAAGCGGGCCGCATATTCATGCACTGATGCGCCGGTGCGCGCGGCCCCGAGCAAGCAAACGCCGCGCGCCTGCCCCAGCTTCAAAGTCGACTGCGGATTTTTGTTAACGAACACTTCTTCCACCGCGGCCTCGTCCGGCATATGTTCGCGCACGATATCTGCAAGCTCAAGATCAAGCTGCAGCAGCCGGCTGGCCAGCGGCATTTTCGCATCGGTTTTGATCTGGCCATTGGCAATATGCGAAAGCCGGTTGCCCTCACTGCGGATCACGCCCCATCCGGTGCAGCTGAGCGAAGGATCAAGGCCGAGGATAATCACGCAGATGTCCGCCCGGCGCTGCGCAAATTCACTCCGCGTCCAGCTTTTCCATCACATCATCGGGCACATCATAATTGCCCCATACAGTCTGCACGTCATCATCATCGTCAAGCACATCAATCAGTTTCAGCAACGTGCCTGCGGTTTTTTCATCGACGGTTACTTCAAGGTTTGGTTTCCATCCCAGCTTTACCGTCTCTGCCTCGCCAAGCGATTTTTCCAGCGCGCCGGCAACATCATGCAAGCCTTCCATCTCTGTCCAGATTTCATGTTCGTCACTGCCCGATTGCACATCCTGCGCACCGGCGTTCAATGCAGCTTCAAATACGGCTTCACTGTCCCCCACGCTGGCGGGATAGATAATCAGGCCCACCCGGTCAAAGCCATGGGCGACGCTGCCCGATGTGCCCAGATTGCCGCCATGTTTGCTAAATGCCGTGCGCACCGATGTGGCAGTGCGATTGCGGTTGTCGGTCAATGTCTCGACAATAATGGCCGTGCCGCCGGGGCCGTAGCCTTCATAGGTGACTTCTTCGTAATTTTCATCATCGCCGCCCGACGCCTTATCAATGGCGCGCTGGATATTATCCTTCGGCATGGATTGCGATTTGGCATTGTTGACCGCCAGCCGCAGGCGCGGGTTCATATCAGGATCGGGCATTCCCGATTTGGCAGCAACCGTGATTTCGCGGCTCAACTTTGAAAACAGGTTGGACCGTTTCTTATCCTGCGCGCCTTTGCGATGTTTGATATTTGCGAATTTGGAATGGCCAGCCATGGGTGCCCTTTACATGAACATTGAATTGCGCGCGGCATACATCAGCCTGCGTTATATCGCAATCGCTGTGCATTCCGCCTGCAAAGCGGCACAATATCGAATTGCGAAAACTTAAAGGCCCATCGCGGCTTTATACGTATCCAGAATTGCTTCCATTTCCTGACGATCATGCGTTTCCATTTTCCGCAAGCGCACGATCTGGCGCATGATCTTGCTGTCATAGCCTTGCGATTTGGATTCGGAATATACGTCGCGAATGTCGTCCGCGATTCCTTTTTTCTCCTCCTCCAACCGTTCGATCCGCTCAATGAATAGGCGCAACTGATCGGCGGCGACGGTGCCATCGGACATTATATTCTCCTGTTTTTTCTGGCGGAGCAGCGGCCCCGAATCATTCGGCGCTGTCCTAACGCGGCGGTTTGTTCTTCGCCACGCTTTCTTTCATGCGCGACAGCTGTTCATCGGTTGCAGGCGTTTGGTATTTGTCTTTCCATTGCGCCATCGGCATTCCGTGGATGGCCTCGCGCGCTTCATCCTTGGTCATATTGCCGCCTGCATCGTTGGTCGCCTCCATCACCCAATCGGCCAGGCAGTTGCGGCAAAATCCGGACAGTCCCATCAGATCGATATTCTGCGCATCATGCCGGTGCTGCAAATGCGTGACGAGCCTGCGGAAAGCGGCGGCGGCCGATGCGTCTGAAATCTCGGTGCTCATCGTAAATTCCTTTTCACCCTGGATCTTTTACTTCAGCGTGATGACTTGCTTCTAATCGTGCAAAAGGTAAACCGCTTAATTCATCAACCGAACGGATATTCCATGGCGCAAAACAGTTTCTCCCGTGATCGCAAAGTGAAGGTTCTTGCAACGCTGGGGCCGTCCAGCGGGTCGCCGGAAATGATCGCGAAGATGCATGCAGCGGGTGTTGACGCGTTCCGCATGAATATGAGCCACGGCGAATATGATGCGCATGCCGAAAATGTGAAATCCATCCGCGCGCTGGAAAAAAAGAGCGGCAGGCCGATTGCCATTCTGGCCGATTTGCAGGGCCCCAAATTACGGATCGGCAGTTTCGCAGACGGCCCGGTTATATTGAAAGAAGGCGCGCGTTTTACTATCGACAGCGACCGGCGCAAAGGCGATGTGAACCGCGTTCATCTGCCGCATAAGGAAATACTCGAAACGCTGGAGCCGGGCCAGATATTGTTGCTGGATGATGGCAAAATCCGGCTGGAGATAATCGCGAAGCATGACAGCAGCGTTGAAACGCGCGTCATTGTTGGCGGGCCGATTTCGGATCGCAAGGGCGTCAATGTGCCCGATGCCGTTATCCCGGTTTCCGCCTTGACGGAAAAAGACCGCCGCGATCTCGATTTCGCGCTGGACCAGAATGTTGATTGGATCGCGCTGTCCTTTGTGCAGCGGCCGGAGGATGTGGCCGAGGCGCGGCGATTGATCGCTGGCCGCGCGGCATTGCTGGCGAAGATTGAAAAGCCCGCAGCGGTTGACCGGCTGGACGAGATATTGGAGCTGTCGGATGCGGTAATGGTCGCGCGCGGCGATCTGGGCGTGGAACTGCTGCCTGAACAGGTGCCGCCGCTACAGAAAAAGATTGTGGCCAAGGCCCGGATGCTGGGCCGGCCGGTGGTGGTGGCGACCCAGATGCTCGAATCGATGATCATGTCGCCTGTCCCGACGCGCGCGGAAGTATCCGACGTTGCCACCGCAATTTATGACGGCGCCGATGCGATCATGTTGTCGGCTGAATCTGCGGTGGGCCAGTGGCCGGTGGAGGCGGCGCGGATGATGGACCGGATAGCCGAACGCGTGGAGAGCGATTCCAGCTATTCCGATCGTGTGCATTTTACCGAAACCCTGCCGGAAGATACCACAGCCGATGCGCTGTCGGCGGCGAGTTACAACATTGCGCGCACCGTCGAAACATCGGCGATTGTTTGCTTCACAGCATCCGGTTCAACCGCGCGGCGTATTGCGCGCGAACGGCCTTCGGTTCCGCTGTTGGTGCTGACGCCGGACCGCAAAACGGCGCGCCGGGTCAGCTTGCTTTGGGGCGCATATGCCGTCGTCACGCGCGACGTTAGCGATTTTGAAGGCATGATCGAAAAATCAAAGCGCATGGCATTGCGGCATAAACTTGGCGAGGCAGGCTCGCGGCTGATAATCTGCGCAGGCGTTCCCTTTGGCACGCCGGGATCGACGAACCTGCTCCATGTCGTGCGGCTGACCGGACAGGAACTTAAGCAAAAGGCAAAATAGGCCGCCTGCGCTGCTGCCGATTAAAAGCCGTAGATCAGCGTGAAGCGCGTTAGCGTGTCGGTGCTGACGGCGCCGGGCGGCGGGCTGGTATCATGTTCGATAGCATAGGACAGGCGCGCGGATAATGCGCCGCCCAACCCGGCCTCAACACCGGTGATCGAAACATAGCTGCTGTTGCCCGATTGGATATAGGCGCTGGCATCCTGCGTGAATTTTACGCGCTGCGCCACTTGCCAGTCGAAATCGAGTGCCGCCAATCCTGCAAGCCGGTTTTCACTGCCGCCGCCCACAAAACTGGTGCGGCGATAGGCTGGGCCTGCCTTGACGGAAAGCTGCGTGCTGTCATTCTCGATCACCCGATATCCCAGCCCGGCGGATGTGGAAATCCGCGAGGAGAAACCCTGAAACCGGTCGCGTTCATATTGGCCAAGCCCGTATGCGAACAGACGGTCATTGATCTGGTAGTTCGCTTCATACGCGCCCAGAAATTGTTCGCGCGTCGTGGTGCCATCTGATTTTTGGTAATCGGCAAGCGCGGTCAGCTTATGCCGCCACTTTATCCCTCTGCGTTCCAGATTGACGCCCGCGGTGCCGCCGACATTGTTGCTGTTGCCGGTCGAACGGAAAGCCCCGATCTCACCTTGCCCGGACCAGTTATCGAATATGCCGGCGCTGCGCATTTCTTCCTGCTTGTCCAGTTCCGCTTGCGCCTGCCGTGCCTGCTCGGCCTCTGCAAAGCTGGATTGATATGCCGCGATTTCGGCCGCGTCATCAGGATGCGTTTTTGCCGCGAGATCCAGCACCGTCGCCACCTGCTCTGCATCACCTGATGCAATAGCGGTTTCAATCATGGCGCGAACACCGCCGGGAAGTTCAGCTTTGGCAGCGCCGGGCAGCATTGCGGCGCTCGCCAGCAACATGGGTAAAATTTTGCGTGTCATTATTACGAAGGCTCCTTTGTGCCCCCCGGTAATAGCAGACTTGAATCGCCGTAACTGTAAAATCTATACTCATGTTCAATGGCATGCTTATACGTATGTAACATCTGTTCGCGGCCCATCAGCGCGCTGACCAGCATGAACAATGTCGATTTGGGCAAATGGAAATTGGTCATCAATCCGCCAACAGCTTTGAACCGGTATCCGGGCGTAATGAATATATCCGTGTCGCCTTCAAACGCGCCGATAGTTCCGTCCGCGCGCGCCGCGCTTTCCATCAGGCGCAGCACTGTTGTTCCCACCGCGATCAGCCGTCCGCCCCTTGCGCGCACATCATTCAGCCGGTCGGCCATATCGGCAGTTATACATCCCCATTCGCTGTGCATGACATGATCGTCGGTATCATCGGCCTTTACCGGCAGGAATGTTCCGGCACCGACATGCAGCGTCAGTGTTTCGCGCTGAATACCGGCGGCATCGACAGCGGCGATCAGATCGGGCGTGAAATGCAACGATGCAGTCGGGGCGGCAACCGCGCCATCCTTTTCGGCGAACATCGTCTGGTAATCTTCACGGTCGCGCGCATCAATACCGCGCTTGCTGGCAATATAGGGCGGCAGCGGCATCTTGCCTGCGCGTTCGAGCAACAATTCCACAGGCTCTGCACCCAGAAAGGCGAGGGTGAAGCTGCCGTCCGCGTGACGCGCCTCGGCGGCAGCGCGCACATTATTGCAAAAATCAATCTCGTCGCCAACGCGCAGCCGTTTGGCATTTTTGATGAAGGCCTGCCAACGCCGCAGATCAATGCGTTTGTGCAATGTCGCGCCGATGGTGGCCCCTGCGCCCGGCCCGCTGCGCGTCCCGGTTAATTGTGCCGGGATAACGCGTGTGTCGTTGAATATCAGACAATCATTCCGTTGCAATATCTGCGGCAAATCGGCGACTGTGCGATCCGCGAATTCGCCCTCTGGTCCAGCGACCAGCATTTTGGCGGCATCGCGCGGCGATACGGGACGCAGGGCAATACGCTCCGGCGGCAGGGCAAAATCGAAAAGCTTTATATCCATCGCACGTGCCGGTAATCGGCTGCGTGCTGCGGGTAAAGATTATTCAGCAGTGATCGGCAACGGCTGCGGATCGGCAGGCCGATTTGCGCGAATATTGGCAGACGCGAAATCGGGCGCAGCTTTGCCGTCGGCGGCGATGCTGGCCTGCACGATGCGATCAGGGTTCGGCGCGGGAACGCCCCTTGCGATAGCATCGACGAAATTCATGCCGCCAAACACGCGCCCGAACACGGTGTATTTCCGGTCAAGATCGAAACGCGGCATGAATGTGATAAAGAATTGGCTGTTCGCCGAATCGACACTGCTGCCTTCGCGCGCAGCGGATAACGTTCCGCGCAGATGCGGCAGGCTGCTAAACTCGGCTTTCAGATCGGGCAGGTCCGATCCACCTGTTCCATCGCCCTTTGGATCGCCGGTCTGCGCCATGAAGCCATCAATCACGCGGTGAAAGATAATGCCGTCGTAAAATCCCTGCCGCGCCAGTGTCTTCATCCGTTCGACATGGGCAGGTGCGGTTTCAGGGTAGAGCAATATCGATACCCGCCCGCCGGTGGACAGATCGAGAAAGAGCACATTTTCCAAATTCAAACGCGGATCGGCAGCAGGGGCAGGCGATGCCGCGGGTGTCTGCGCCGCAGCAGGCAGCGTAGCCAGCAGCGCGAACATTGCGATCATGGCGAGGCGCAAGGGCGCGAAGAAAGTGGCTGTCATAATTATTGGTCCCGCGTTTATCCTGTTTGCCCCTGCTGTAATGACGCTGCCTGTCGCTGTCATGAATGAAATTCACCGAACCGCGATTCCGTCAAGCATACCGGCCATCGTTTCAGGATGGCAGCGTCACGCCGAGTTTTAGCTCGCCGTCACCTTCATCGATCCGCACCTGTGATCCATCGGGCACGCTGCCTTGCAATATCAGCTCGGCCAGCGGATCCTGCAGATGTTTCTGGATCGCGCGCTTTAACGGGCGCGCGCCATAGATCGGATCATATCCCACGCGGCCCAGCCATGCCGCCGCTTCATCGGTCAGCTCCAATTCCACCTTCCGGTCAGCGAGCAGTTTTTGCACGCGCTTCATCTGTATGCCGACAATCGGTTTCATATGCTCTGCAGCAAGCCGGTGGAACATGATGATTTCATCCAGCCGGTTGATAAATTCGGGGCGGAAATGACTGCGCACTGCCTCCATAACCAAAGGTTCGGCTTTTGACACATCCTCTCCATCGGCCAGCGCGGCCAAATGCTGGCTGCCAAGATTGCTGGTCAGGATAATCAGCGTGTTGGAAAAATCGACTACGCGTCCTTGTCCATCGGTTAAGCGGCCATCATCGAGCACTTGCAGCAGCACATTGAAAACATCCGAATGCGCCTTTTCAACCTCGTCAAACAATACGACTTGGTAAGGCCGCCGCCGCACGGCTTCGGTCAGCACGCCGCCTTCATCATATCCGACATATCCGGGCGGCGCACCGATCAGCCGGGCGACCGAATGCTTTTCCATAAATTCGCTCATATCAATGCGCACCATGGCGGATTCATCATCGAACAGGAAACTGGCGAGCGATTTGGTAAGCTCGGTTTTACCCACGCCGGTGGGGCCTAAAAACAGGAAGCTGCCCAGCGGCCGGTTCGGATCCTGCAACCCGGCACGGCTGCGACGCACGGCCTTTGATACCGCGTTTACCGCATCCTTCTGCCCGATAACACGCTGGCCAAGCCACTCTTCCATCTTCAGCAGCTTGTCACGTTCGCCTTCGAGCATTTTTTCAACCGGAACACCTGTCCACCGCGCCACGACAGCCGCGATATCTTCGGGTGTCACTTCTTCACGCAGCATGACATTTTCGGTGTTCGCGGTGGCCGCATCCAACCGTTTTTCAAGTTCCGGGATCGCGCCATATTGCAGTTCGCCTGCCTTGGTCAGGTCGCCTGCACGCTGCGCCTGTTCCAGTTCGATCCGCGCGCTATCAAGTGCTTCTTTTACCTTGGCCTCGCCAGCGATCTTGTCCTTTTCGCCCTGCCACCGCTGCGTTAGCCCAGCCGATTCCTGCTCCAGATTGGCGAGCTCATCCTCGATTGTCTCCAGCCGGCCCTTCGATGCGTCATCGCTCTCTTTTTGCAGCGCCTCACGTTCGATTTTCAGCTGGATGATCCGCCGGTCTAGCGTTTCAATCTCCTCGGGCTTCGATTCGACTTCCATGCGGATGCGCGAGGCCGCCTCGTCCATCAGGTCGATCGCCTTGTCGGGCAGAAACCGGTCGGAAATATAGCGGTTCGATAAGGTCGCTGCCGATACCAGCGACGCATCGGTGATCCGCACGCCGTGATGCAGTTCGTATTTCTCCTTGATGCCGCGCAGGATGGATACCGTATCCTCAACGCTCGGCTCGCCGACAAATACGGGTTGAAACCGCCGCTGCAACGCCGGGTCTTTTTCGACATGTTTTTGATATTCATCCAGCGTCGTCGCCCCGATACAATGCAGCTCGCCGCGCGCCAGAGCAGGCTTCAACAGGTTGGAGGCATCCATCGCGCCTTCGCCTTTGCCTGCACCGACCAGCGTGTGCATTTCATCAATGAACAGAATGATTTGCCCGTCGGCGCCCTTCACCTCGTCAAGAACGCCTTTCAGCCTTTCTTCAAATTCGCCGCGATATTTCGCGCCCGCGATCAGGCTGCCCATATCGAGCGCCATCAATGTGCGATCCTTCAGGCTGTCGGGCACATCGCCATTTGCGATGCGCAGCGCCAGCCCTTCGGCTATCGCGGTTTTACCAACGCCAGGATCACCGATCAGAACAGGATTATTCTTGGTACGCCGTGCCAGTATCTGAACAGTGCGGCGGATTTCTTCATCGCGGCCGATCACCGGGTCCAGCTTTCCTTCACGCGCGACTTCAGTAAGATCGCGGGCAAATTTTTTCAGCGCATCATACCGGTCTTCTGCCGAGGCTGTATCCGCTGTCCGCCCGCCGCGCAGATCGTTGATCGCGCTGTTCAATCCGTCAGCTGTAATCCCTGCCGAGGCCAATGCTTTGCCAGCCGGCGTCGTGGTCGCCACCAATAAAGCAAGCAGCAGCCGTTCGACAGTGACGTAGCTGTCGCCCGCCTTCTGCGCGATCTGTTCGGCCTGATCCAGTACGCGGACGGCATCATTGTCGAAACCCGGCGCGGCCTGCGCACCGCCGCCCGAAACTGCCGCGATTTTGGCCAGTGCGGCATCGACTGCGTTATGCGCTGCACGCGCGTCTCCGCCTGCTTTGGCAATCAGCCCAGCGGCCATGCCCTGATCATCTTCCAACAATGCTTTCAACAGATGTTCGCTGCCGATCCGTTGGTGCGACATGCGAATGGCGATTGTCTGCGCGCTTTGCAGGAAGCCTTTGGCGCGGTCTGTGAACTTTTCCAGATCCATTGTCTTTCCCTCTTTATCTCATGGGTGCCGCGTGGATTGGCGGCTTCTTCCCAATCTATATAATGTTGCATAAATGTCACACAAGACTTTTGCATCAAAAACATTAAATAAAGCGCCGCCCGCTGCCAATTGCGCATTGAAAAAGTGCATTTTGCCATTACTTATCTTCATGTAAGTATGGGAATCGAAATTACAGGAGAGAATTATGGCGCAAGTCGATGGTCAGTATGATGTTACGGTGAAAAGCCCGATGGGCGATCAGGGCGGCACGCTCACAATCAACAGCGATGGTGACAGCTTCAAAGGCGACATGCAGGGTGCAATGGGTTCGATGGATATCGAAAATGGCAGCGTGACCGGAAATACGCTGACATGGAAAATGGATATGACTGTGCCAATGCCGATGACGCTGGATTGCACAGCAACAGTTGATGGCGATGCGCTTTCGGGTGAAGTGGTTGCCGGCGCGTTTGGCGCGATGCCGCTTACAGGCGTGCGCAAATAATAACCGCACATCGTGCTGTTAAGTTTTGGCAGGGTAAATGGCCCTGTGTGGAACGCGAACTATTTAAGGGCCGTCTCGTGGTGAGGCGGCCCTTGTTCTTTATGCCATATCTGACATAACTGGCCGGTGATACAGCTTCGTGAAGGCTGATTATCCAACCAACATATGTCTGTTTACCGGGTCACCAATTTATGAGCCAGATTGCCTCGAAATCCCAATTGCGCATGTCGCTGCTGCGCTGGGCGCTGTTTGTCATTCCTGCCATCATGCTGCTGGGGTTTGTATCGGGTACTATATCCGGGTCGGGTGATGATAACCGATGGTATGGTGAATTGGTGAAGCCGGATTTTCAGCCGCCGGGTTGGATATTCGGCGTGGTCTGGCCGATCCTGTATTTCATGATCGGCCTTGCATTCAGCATGATATTGCATGCGCGCGGGGCAAAGGGGCGTACGGTGGCAATCGCGCTGTTTTCGTCGCAGCTGATACTCAATTATCTCTGGTCGCCGCTTTTTTTCGGGATGCATAAAGTAACGAGCGGGCTGTATCTTATCGTTCTTATCTTCCTGCTCGCAGTGGCAACAACCTTCGCCTTTGGCCGAATTCGCAAGGCTGCGGCCTGGCTGATGGTGCCGTATCTGGCATGGCTTACCTTTGCGACGATGCTGAATTACAAGATTGATGAACTTAATCCCGATGCAGAAAGCCTTTACGTTCCGGCTGCGAGTGCCCAAATACAATAGCAAGGCATGTTGCCAACCGAGATGGAGCTGTATGATGCAAAAAGAAAACAAGGTATTCGATGATCTGGCCAAGATCGTAAACGGCGTTGCAGGAACCGTCGCCGGAATGGGGCGCGAGGCGCAGGATAATATGCGCGAGCGGACCAAGGAATTTGTGAGCGGGATGGATTTTGTCAGCCGTGAAGAATTCGATGCTGTCAAGGCAATGGCTGCAAAAGCGCGCAGCGAAGTTGACGCGCTGACCAAACGTCTTGACGCGCTCGAAGGTACAGATACCGCCGCTCCTGCCGCGCGAAAAACGCCGGCTAAACGCGCGAGCAAAGCTGGTTTGGGGACCAAGACAGTGCTCAACAAAACCGCCGTTAAGAAAGCTGCACCTAAAAAGCCATCTGCGCCTAAAAAGACAGCTGCGCCAAAGAAAGCGGCCGTGAAAAAGACACCGCCAAAGATGTAGCAGCGTAGGGCTATATCGCGGCTAACGGTTGCTGGGCGTACCGCCCCAATCGGCGTTTTCCACACATCGCCAACAAAGTAATGCAGGCTGTGCAGCGTTTGCACTTGCGCGGATTCCGTGCCGCATGCGACATGGCTGCACGATATGAACAGCATCACACCCTTTACGGACGCAGCATATGCAGGATTATAGCGACGATATCGCTGCGCTGGGCCGTGACGAATGCCCTGCGATGGAAATGCTGTGTGCGCTGTTTGAAGCGCGCGGATGGCAGGTCGATCACGAAAGCGAAGACGAAATTGTCTGCGAATATAAGGGCAGTTGGACCAGCTATCAGCTACGTTGCATCTGGCGTGATGACGACGGCGCGCTGCAATTGCTCATATTGCCCGATGTGACTGTGCCGACCGACAAGCGCCAACCTGTCTACACCGCGCTCGGCATGATAAATGAACAGATCTGGCTGGGCCATTTCGATCTATGGCGCAACAATGGCTTGCTGGTATTTCGTCAGGCTACGCTTCTTGCCGCCAACGGTATGCTCAGCATCGATCAGGCGCAGACGCTGGTGGATAGCGCGATTGATGAATGCGAACGTTTTTATCCGGTGTTCCAGTTTATCATCTGGGGGGATAAAACGCCCGAAGACGCACTGGCCAGCGCGCTTGTCGAAACGCATGGAGAGGCATAGGGCGGGGAATAGCGCAGGGCGCAGAACGCGGTAACGCAGGCAACGCCGGGCTGCGGCAGCGCGGCGGCTATCCGATCAGATAATGCATATGGCCCTGTGCAATTATGCGATCGGGATCATCCTGCCACAAGCGCGCGGATACATTTGCCATGTTGCGGCCCAGCCGGGTGATTTCGCCCTGGCCGAATGTATCGGTATTTGCAGCGCCGCGCATGAAATCAATCGTGACATTAACCTGCCGGATGCGGGCGTCGCTTCCGCGGTGTTGCAATTCATTACGGATCGCCGCAATCGCCGCCATTTCCAGTAATGCCGATATCGCCCCGCCATGCAGAAAGCCGGGGCGGCCCTGCACCTTGGTTGCGTAAGGCATTTGAATGACTGGCGGCTGCGCATCGGCGGATGATCCGTCAGTGCCGTCAACGCCAGTATTGACTGCATCGGCAATCCGCATGTCGAGCGCCTTGGCATAAGGGGGCAGTTCAATCATGTCTTTGTGTTGCCGCTATTATGAAGCCGCATGAATGTGCCGCTGGCGAACGCGATCGGATCATCCGGATCGCCATTATGCGCGGTGCCGCGAACAAAGCCGACATTTTGGGTAATGTGATAGCAGGTGCCCCGGCCATAAATGCGCGCTTCTTTTGGCGATGGGCGCAGATAATCAAGCCGCAGATCCATCGTTACCTGCGGCTGGAACGATCCCTGCTTGGTCCACAGCGCAAGGCTGGTCGCATTATCGATTAAAGTTATGACCGCAGACGAGGCAAAAATTCCGCTGTCGGCATCGGCGACCAGATCGGAGCGCCAATCCATAAATAATTCGACCCAGTCATCACCATGATCGGAATAGTCGATGCCCAGAAAGCCGCTATGGCCAAGCGCGCCCAACACCTTGTTCGCTTCTCTGGGGTGGAAGCCATTGTCGTTTTTTATATATTCGGCGCGCTGCTGCTCCGGCGTTAATTTGCCGGAAAACTCAGGCACTTTACCATCGCTCATTTTGCCGCACTCATTTCGCTGCTGCCTCTTGCGCCATCTGCTTGCTGCGATCGCGCGCGGCGCGCAGCGTTTCTTCGATCAGATTGATCATCGCATCATCATTGTCGAGCCTGTTCAGCCCTGCTGCGGTTGTGCCGCCCGGGCTGGCCACACGCTGCGCCAATGTGCCGGGGCCTACACTGGCCTGCGCTGCCAGTTGCGCTGCGCCCAATGTCATCTGCATCGCGATTCGTTGCGCCTGTTCGGGCGGCAAACCGGTTTCGGCGCCGCCCGCGGCCAATGCGTCGATAAATCTGTAGACAAAGGCTGGGCCCGATCCTGCCAGCGCGGTAAAGGCATCCATCTGTGCCTCACTATCCAGCCATTCCGGCGTGCCGAGCGGGCTCAGCACTCTATCCAAATCTGCACGTTCGTGGCTGGTCAGCTGCGGCGCCCACAGGCCAAGCGGCGACAGGCCAAGCGATACGGAAAGATTTGGCATCAACCGCACGATTTTCCGCCCCGGAAATTTGGCTTGCAAAACGCCTGCCTCAACGCCCGCCATGATAGAAATGATGACGGCATCCGCTGCCGAAGCATTCAGCACATCGTCAGATATCTGGCCGAGTATCTGCGGCTTCACCCCCAACAAAACAGAAGCGAATTGCCGGTCAAGCTGCGGTGCTTTTTGCACCAGATGCACGCCCGGCGGCACCGATTTCGCGCCGGGATCGACAATCGTAAACCGCTGGGCAACTGTGCCCGCGTTCAACCAGCCGGACAGCATGGCACCGGCCATATTGCCGCAGCCGAACAGCAGCATATCACTTTCAGAACTATCCTTTGCCATGCCGCCGCTATCGCCGATCAAACCGACAGTGGCAAGCGCAGATAGACGATCAGCGCGTCCGTTATACCATCGGCCGTATCATCAGTCTGATTGAGGCCCAGAACATCGGTGGGTGGGCCGGTTCGGCGTTCGGCGTCCGCTCTCGCACGGTTCAAAACGGCATCGGGCACAGTGGCATCGTGGAATATAATATCCGCCTCGCCCAGCAGCCGCGCCGTGCGCAGCGTAAGATCATCGGGATGCGGCGATATCAGGTCAACGATATGCAAGCCGCTGGCCGCCGCCGGTTGTTCATCCGCGATCCAGCGGCTGACCGCAGCGGGATCGGTTTGCGCAAAGGGATCGAGCGGGCCGCCCTGTGTCATCGCGCCGTCAATCGCGCGGCGGCGGCGGCCTGCATCGCTCCATCTTTTTTTTATGTCGATCCGTGCATCCAGCATCCGTGCGGCCAGCGCGCCAAGCGACGCGGGCAGCATAGTTTCCAGCCGCTGGCGTATCGCCTTGGCCATACCGGCAGATGCGCCGCCGGTGCTGACGGCGATCAGGACGGGATCACGGTCCACTATTGCAGGGGTGGTGAAATCGCAATCGGCTGGGCGGTCCACTACATTCACCTGGCAGCCTTTGCCGCGCAGCCGGGCGGCATGGGCGCGGGCCTCGCCGGTATCTTCCAATGCGACGAAAGCAATGCGGGCGCAGCGGCATATATCCGCTGGACAATCGGGCACGACTACGCCGCCCGCGCGTTCGATCAATCGCCGTTTTGCATCTGCTGCCTCGCCCGTGCCAATCAGCACGATATT
>ENA-ORXU01000915-ORXU01000915.1-marine-metagenome-genome-assembly--contig:-NODE-915-length-28335-cov-112.472079_pt1 | contig 28335 bp, 30 predicted proteins | sample MGYA00237869_ERZ511484 | MGnify/ENA metagenome assembly ERZ511484 | reverse complement strand
GTACAGAACAGCCACAGAGGTAGCGGAAGAGATTGGATTATTCACAGGGGTGTCCTAGTAGGGGGTTGATTTAGCACAGAGCCATCTTATTATATTATAACACTATTTAACCATAAAGTCAATACACATGTACTATACGCATTTTCAAACAATATACGTGTTTTCGAGCCGAAAAAGTATAAAAACGAGCATTTTTGAGGTTTTTTTGTTAACAATAAGAAAAATCACTAAAATAAGTGTTTTTTAGTGATTTTATACATAGTATTTAGGGTGTGAACGTACAAATCATCGGACAATGGTCGCTTCCCATAATATCCCCTAATACTTCGATATTTTTTATCTTTTCGATAGATGCACTATTTGACCAAATGTAATCAATTCTCCAGCCGACGTTGCGTCAACACCTAGCTCTAATCTAAATTGATGCTTGAGCATGATTCACCATCATTTTTACAACATCATTCATGTTAATAGAATCGATCGTAATATGTGGCCAAATATTTTTAGAGACGCGATATATTTCATCTGCGAACCCTTGCCCGATATGCGTGACATGCTGATAGTCAAAGATGATACGATCGAATCCCTTTTCTGCGAGGCTGGTCATAATGCGTTTTGCCTCAGAGCGTGACACGAATTGAGTATTGATCGTATAGAGCTGAACGGTAATTTTCGTTGTATCAAAGCGATAGGTGTCATCATTGGTATATGCTTGAAATATTTCAGATAATTTACGCGCGTCGTCTACAAAGATGTGAAAGCGTATTGCCGTCCCTTTTTTCTGTACATGTTCTTCGGTAGAATTTTCGTCTATATTTTTGACCGTTGTATCTTTTTTATAATAATTATCAACGATGAGACTGAGTCCATTTGCCTCGAGGGTAAAAAGTCCAGCCGCTTTTGATGAGAAAAATATGCCTTCACCCGAGTGTGCATCACGAGCTGTTGTAGTTTTCCCTTCGAGTATCTTTTGTGCTGCTATGAGATGCGATTCAAGATTCAGCTGCTTTTTTACTTTTTGAAATACGCCAATACCATCATCTTGAATGATACCTTGTATGTAATCTTCTTCTTGAGAAAAATGATAGCTAACATTTTTTGCGCTAGCATGATCAATGACATTATTTACCATTTCTGTGACGATGAATTGTAGAATATCAAAGATGCGCTTGGGCAACGATTCTATCCATGGGTACTCTTCTTGTGAAATTTTTTTCCATAAAGATTCTTCACTCGTAAGTTTTTTTAGAGAAATTTTTTTGAGATCAATATGATTGAGGTTTGTCGTAATATATTTACGGGCCCTGCCGGAACCTTTGGCTCGAAGTTCTCCATTTGCTACCATTTTTTTCACAATACGGTGAACATACTGACGCGAGCTTGTATAATCGATCGCTTCAAGAATATCTCGCATTGCAAATCCATCTCTGGAAGCAAAGGCCAGTGCCAGTGCATTTTTTTGGATAGTCATTTTTTCATTGAACAAACTCATGAATACAGTATATCTTATGTAAACATGAATGTAAACACAATGTGTTGAATTGTTTACATTAGTGATTGCTGCCAGGGCTTACTTGTGGGCCACTATTGCACGAACTCACACCTCATCGGGCAATGATCGCTTCCCATAATATTTCCTAGAACCTCGACATTTTTGATATTTACTAATGATTTGGTATTTGACCAAATGTAGTCAATTCTCCAGCCGACATTCCGTTCGCGTGCCGCGGCGCGATAACTCCACCAGGTATACACATCAGATGTGTCGGGATTATGATGGCGCCATAGATCAGTCCAGCCTTCGGTTTCGAACTTGGTTAACCACGCTCTTTCTTTTGGGAGGAATCCAATTGATTTCTTGTTCGCTTCTGGGCGTGCGATGTCGATTGCGTGGTGACACACGTTCCAATCTCCTGCGATGATCACGGTCGCGTACTTTTTTTCAAGCATTTTGGCATGGCGGAGCATTGCTGCATAAAAACCTAGTTTATATTCCAGGCTCGCAGATTTGGAACCCCCGTTAGGGAAGTAACAGTTCACGACGGCACAATCGAGCTCCTTGAATCCGAGGGTAATGGTGCGGCCTTGCTGATCCCATTTGCTATCTTTGCCTTCGAATCCATGAATCACTTCGTCAGGAATAGTTTTAGAAAGGGTCATGCTACCGGCGTGTCCCTTGCGTTCAGATGATGCGTGCACACTCGTATGTACGTATCCAGCTAATGCAATCCTTTCATTGAAATCTTTGGGAAGTTGCTCTTCCTCGACTTTAGTTTCTTGCAGAAGTATCAGATCGTATTTTTCTAAGAGGAGCGTATCAAAGTCTCCCTTGCGATCGAGGGCCCGGAATCCGTTTACGTTCCATGAGATTATTTTCATAGTGATTTGAGTATAGCATGAGGCTTTTGAAAATACTTTAGCTGGAAGTCTAGTGGTATGTCTTATTGAGAATACCTCACCCGCCTTTCTCTCTGAGAAAGCCACCCTCTCCTATATAGGAGAGGGTGGAATGCTAATGCATTCGGTGTGAGGTAAATCCGAGAGTATTTTTCTGCTTTCACATGAACCATCTCTCTCCAACTATTTCTCCTCTCGTTTCCCATGGAACTTTTTATGGATGTCGCGGAGATGCTTGTCGGTGACATGGGTGTAGACCTGAGTCGTCGCGATGTGTGCATGTCCGAGCATCGCTTGGACTGATCGGATGTCTGCTCCGTTCTCTAGGAGGTTCGTTGCGAAGGAGTGCCGAATAACATGGGGAGTGACTTTCTTGGTGATGCCGGCTTTGATTGCGTAATGCTTCACCAGGCGTTCGATTGATCGGGGAGTGAGGCGTGCTGATCTTTCAGAACCTTTCACATGAGACGGAGAGAGAGAAATGAACAAGGACTCATCCATGTCGCCCCGCGCTGCGAGGTATTCCTTGATCACTTTTTTAGCATCGAGCGATAGGAATACGACACGGACTTTTTCTCCTTTTCCTCGAATAGAGAATTCATCTTTTGACAGATCCAGATCACGGTTCAGGGAGGTGAGTTCCGAAACACGCAATCCCGTCGAGAACAACATCTCGAGGATTGACCGATCGCGGAGCGTCTTGAGATCATCTCCTTGCGGGGCATGAAGGAGTCGCGAGAGCTCTTCTCCGGAGATGAGATCCAGGTGTCGTTCGCCAACTTTTGCAAGATCAATTGTGTCGGGCGCGAGAGCTTCGACGCCGCGTTTCTTCATAAATTTCAGAAATGAACGTAACGCAATGAGGTAATAATTCTGCGTGTTCTTCTTCATGGTTGCTTGGGTTTGGCCTTTCACTTTATTTCCTGGTGACCGATTGAGATGAAGACGAAAGTCGCGGACGCTGCGTTCTGTGATGTCACTCACCTGTGTAACGTTCGCATGTTGAAAAAAGCGTATTAAATAGCGATCGTAATTCTCGACCGTGCGCAGTGAGCGACCACGTTCGATCTCGAGATATTCGAGGAAGTCAGTCTTGAGTACATAAATGTTCTTCGCGTTATTCATACAATATTCGTGAACACAGTGTAGCATGCAATGTCGCAGATTCAGCAATAAGCATAGAATCTATGTGTTTCATAGAAAAATACAAAAGTCATTCTTGTAGTTGATACCTAATTCCTTGCGGAATCAGAAAAATAATGCATAATCTTGATTACTTATCAATTTAAATTATTGTCTGTGTTCTACGCGATTGTAGTTCATACGGATGATACACATATGTTAAAAACAAAACAAAAACAAACCATTGTTAAAAAGTTCCAGCAAAAAGATGGCGATACTGGTTCTCCAGAAGTTCAGATTGCACTGTTACACGAAGACATCACGGCGCTTACTGATCACCTCAAGGTTCACAAGAAAGATGATCACTCGCGCCGTGGTCTGATCGGAAAGGTTATGCAGCGCAGGAAGCTTCTCAACTATCTGATGAAGAAAGATGAAAAGCGCTACAAGAAGCTGATCAAAACACTGGGTCTGAAGAAATAAATTTCACACAGTTCAAACGAGCAAAAAAGCAAAAGAGCGCTTCTGATAATCAATCAATGAGACAGCGCTCTTTTGTTTTAAAGAATACTCTGCGCTATACTGGAGCTCACTCAGATTTTTATACATGCACACTACGCACTGAGTTTTTTTACATCATTTATACATATAATAATAAGAATATTTTCTTAACAGATTTTCATGTCTATCATTAAACACATTGATCAACGCGTGGCAGTTCTCATTGATGCGCAGAATATTTATCACACGGCAAAACATCTCTACGATCGGAATGTTCGCTTCGAAGCAATCATGGACGACGCCATTGCCGGGCGGCAACTCATCCGGGCCATCGCCTATGTCATCAGCTCTGAGGCGGGTGATGAGAAAACTTTTTTTGATGCGCTTACCAAGGTTGGAATCGAAACCAAGACAAAAGACCTCCAGATATTTGCCGACGGATCTATGAAGGCAGATTGGGACGTGGGAATTGCGATCGATGCGGTGAAGCTTTCTGAGAAAGTTGATGCGATTATTTTGATCACCGGCGATGGGGATTTCATTCCAGCTGTGCGCTATGTCCAGGAGCATGCCGCCGTTCAGGTTGAGGTGGTGGCATTCGGTAAATCTACCTCAGAAAAATTAATCGCGGCAGCCGATGGATTCATGGATCTCTCTGAAGACGCCAAACGATATTTGATGGGCTCACCATCTCGCCGACGTAACAGCAAAACAGCAAATACAAATAATAGAAAAAAGAATAATCGGAATACACCAAGGTCTTCTTCTGGCACAAAAAGCAATGCTAAAAAATCTTCCTCTCCAAAATCATCATCACGTCGTCGTAAAAAATCTTCTTCATAGTTTCCATAAATATTGCTAGAAGAGAGGAGTTAAAGTTTTTATAAAAAATATTTTCCAAGAATAATAATTTTAAGATGATGTAAATAAAATTATTCTCTTGTTATGTGTTTCGAAAAATATTTATGATCATAATTTTTGAACTCTCGATCTCACTAAAGATTTGCTGCAAAAAATATATCTAAAAGTGAATCAACTTTCTCCACCTTCCTAAACTCAACCGATCGCGATACAATGTATGCATGACGAAAATAATTATCCTCCACTCATCATATACTAATGCCGAGTCACAATGGTACCCGTGGCTCCGCCAAGAGTTGCAGAAATTAGGTCATGAGGTTTTCACGCCGAATCTCCCAACTCCCGAGAACCAATCGCTCGCCAGCTGGATGGACGCCTTCGAGCCTTATTGGCAACATGTTGGGCCTGATACTATTTTCATCGGGCACAGTGTCGGTGCAGTATTCGCGCTGCGCATTATTGAAAAAGCAACAGAGCCGATTGCCGGAACCATTCTCTTGGCACCCTTCGTATCGGCAGTTGCACACCAAGGTATTAATTTGGTCACAGCAACTTTTATCAATGATGATCTCTCGTGGAAGCAGATTCATGATAAGGCAGGGAACGTGCTCATCTTTTATGGGCAGGGTGATCCATATATTGATTATGAGGAATCAAAAGAGGTAGCCAATCTTCTCGGGACTGATCTCAATAAATTGGAAGGGGCGGGGCACTTCGACGCAGCATCGGGTGTCCTCGCCACTCCGTTCCTTGTTGAGGCTGTCCAATACGTTCTCAACCCCAAGGCCAACGACACACAAGACGCCGTGGATATTTTGAACAAAGAATTCGACACCGCTGGTATAGACGTTGAACTTTCAGCTGATGAAATGATTGCCCGAGAGACGCAGTCTGAGATACAACAAATGAATGCAGAGGGCGGGGCACCTCATCCAGCACGCTTGCCCAAGGATGATGCATACACATCTCAACAAGTGGAGAACGAGATGGACACGACCACGTACTACAATGATATTGTTAAAACGATCAACACTGCCAGTGCCCAGGACATGGCGGGAATGCTTCGTGACGAACGTGAGCGTGAACGTATAACCAAACATAACCGCAAGAGTCGAACATCGAATTGGGTGTATGTGTTGCTCGGGATTCTCCTTCTGGGTCTCGCTGGCTATGTTGCTGTGCGTGCATTCGTCTTCGGCCAGACGCCATTATCGGTGCCATTCATTCAGTCGTCAGAACAACAGTTGCGCTACGCGTCGCTCATTCCTGTTGATCGCGAGACCACCATTCAGATCACAGACAATGTATTCGATAATCGCGAGAATGTATTGTTGCGCGTGCGCAATTCATATTTTGATGATGAGGGAAAGCTTGATCAAATTATTCCTATTGATGCTGAGAGTTCGCAGCGTATGACCCTAGGAACACTGATGGCACGATTCGAGGTAATGTTGCCTGAATCGATGAATCTCGCGATGGATCCTGATTGGATGTGGGGACGCTTAGGAGGATTCGATAATTACTATTTTATTTATCAAAAAATTGGGAGCTTCGATCGAGCCTTCCAGGGCACACGTGAATGGGAGCGTAACATGATAAAAGATCTCGAGGAGGTTCTCAATATTCCTGACGATGTGAAGCAACCTCGACTCTATGATTTTGGATTTGTAGACGAAGTATACGAGAGCATTCCTGTGCGTGTTCTCTATGCGCCACGTGTGACCGTACGAGAAGATATTGAACTCGTCGAGACGCGACTGAGCCAAGAACGTGATCGGCATACCTTGCCTGCCTCCACGCTCAATGCGATTCGCCTTATTACTGGCACCGAGATAATTTTCTCACAAGCTGATCCTTTTTTAGAAAAGTTATCAGTTGGAGACATTATCGTAGCGAGTCCGTCGATCAAGAACGATGCATTCATTCGTGAGGTTAATGATATCAGTTTACAAAATGGCGAGCTGGTGGTGAGCGTCTCTGATGTAGACCCGGCTGAACTTTCTCCGGAGGCCCCAGAGGGAGCACAAGTCAAGCGTACCGTAGATCCAGAAACAGGTGAGGTCGTGTATCTCTCCCAAGAGCAAAAAATTACCAAGAGTTACGATGAAGGCGAGCCAGTGCGCATTCTCATGTATGGATTCATTTCTGATACAGAGTTGCTGATCGCCACACACCCTGATGTGTTCCAGTCCATCATCGAGGCACAGTCCAAAGATGCCCGAGAATAAATGAGTCATACCGAGAACCCTTCTTGGTATTCATACCTCACCCGCCTTTCTCTCCGAGAAAGTCACTCTCTCCTATAGGGGAGAGGGTAGATGCGACATGCGTCGCATCTGGGTGAGGTACGATTCAAGGCACCTAGAAACAAAAAATAACCAATGGTATAATAGATACGCGGCAGAGAGTATTCCCGCACGACATGATTATATATTCCTGATTTAATAGTATTTCTATTTTTATATGAAGCATCTTACCGACGAACACATCAAAGAATTACGTGAACGCCTCGAAGAAGAGGTAACAACCTTGCGGGAGTCATTATCTGACATTGGCCAGATGGATGAGAATGGCGACTGGAGCGTGAGCATCCCCGATCCAGATCTCGCAGAAGAGGATCCCAACACCCAAGCTGATCGATTCGAGGAAACATACAATAGAGGAGGATCTCTCTCAGCTATGGAAGCGCGACTGGAATTGGTAGAGCAAGCTCTCGCGCATATGGATGAAGGAACCTACGGAGTCTCGACGAGTTCTGGTGAAGAGATTAGCCTCGAGCGATTGCAGGCGAATCCAGCAGCGATGCTCACGATCAAGGAAGCTCAAGAAGAAGAGAAGCTGCATGATACACGCGGCGTATTTGATAAAGATTAAGAGAGAAAAGAGAGTGCCAGAGAGAGAAAGATTAGAAAGCAAAAGAATTTTCATATATAAAAATAACCACCTGAAAGGGTGGTTTTGTTTGGAGGAAACTGTTGGATTATAGAATCTCAAGGGGCAAGATGCTTATGGTGTTTGCAGGGCGGCCTTCTTGCTGATACCCTAGAAGATCTCTTGTTGGCGTTCATTAATCCATTGCGTATCATTCATATAGAATAATCGTATCATTTTGATACGATTTTGTACACCATTTGATACGATCCTATATAAAAATTAACACCTGAAAAAGGTGATCATTTTGATATTGCGTAATGGATTTATTTTTTTTCTAGGAAATTGGGGATAAAAAAAGACCACTCCGAGCGAGTGGATGTTCTGAAAAAAATTGGGGAAAAGAATGGGTCAACCTAAGTTGACCCATATAATGAAACTCTATAAACCTTAGATATAAAAAACTATTTTTTTAAAAATTTTCTTGTCACCGAGGTTCTGTCGGTGAGAAGAATTTGCAAGTAGTAAGTGCCAGGTAATAAGCTACTTACGTCAAATTGCCGAATGTGACCCTTAAATTCCCCAAAAGATTGTCCGTTGACATTGTAAATATTAATTTGATCAACAATTTCAGAAGGAAGTTCAATGTTAATCAAATCGGTTGCTGGATTCGGAAATATTGTTAATTTAATATCGCCTTCCACGCCTGTTGTTGAAACAGTAGTGCCCTGTTTTTCTAAAAGATACATCCCTTCTGGCATGTATTCAGTGTCGCCATTCAGTCTCAACTCTGCGAAAGAACCAAGGTAGAGGTCCGTTCCAGGGAAGTTCATTAATGAACTAGGGCGATTCATATTCAAATTTCCCCATTGAATATTAGGATATTCTGCCCTGATTGAAAGGTCCATACCCATGGATCCATACTGGATGTATTGACCAGCTTGTTCGTGCCATGTTGGAAATACTCCGTATAGAATCGAATCCATCTTTAGAACATGAAGGAACTGAGAATTACTTATTGGACTCAATGTGCCTGTATTTAAATCGAATACTTGCAGCATGTCATTAGCTGTACATGTAAATGTGTGCTCAGTAATCTTACTAGGATTGCTAAATGCAAAGTTGCTAATAAAATTTAAGTTAGAATCTTCTAATAGAAATAATCCGCTCCACTTGAAGCTTAATAGAATTTTTCCATCAAATTCCTCTACCCAATTGATGGGATCAAGGTGGGTAGGAAATATTCCAATTACTGGAGTAGCCGTATAGCCGTTGAATTTTATGAGATTACCCTGTGTCGTAGTAGGAATCAGATAGTGATTAGCTACATTTTGTGTAACGAGATACTCTGTGTCTTCCAGGGCAAGGTCCATAACCTGTATGAAATAGTCAACTCCTTCGTTGGTGCGGTACAATATACCGTCTTCGTGGAAATATAATTCATCGTTCTTGATGAATATAATACCTTGGTGGTTTTTGGCGAGACTTACGCTCTCGCCGCTTGCGTCATGTATCGTAATTATACCGTCTCCATAAGTGACAATAGAATTACCGAGTATCATGGGATTGTTCTGTGTGGCTTCGCCTACACTTCCCAAAATAGTGAAATTGGGAACTTGCTGAGCTGATACAAAAAAAGTACCGACTAACAAAAATGAAATTAAGAATACTTTTTTCATGTGTATAATTTTAAATTTTGAATGAATTATTTTAACTTTGTTTTTTTGGGCAAAGATAAAACCTTTATCTATACTGTAGCTTTATATTAAAAAAATGTCAATACACATGTGTGTAAATCAAGGCGAGTAATCCACAGGCAACAATTCGAGGCATTGGTCAATTGATGCTACACTTGGTGCATCGAATCCCATCTTTATATATATGCCCAAAAAGAAGACTCCAGCACAAAGCAAAAAGCGCACTACTAAAAAGGCTTCTGCTCCCAAAAAGGTTAAGAAGACAACTACCAAAACCAAGTCACGTTCACAAAGTACTTCTACTTCTAATAATAAGGTCAATGCAGGCAGCACAGTGTCACGCCATAGTATCGCACCACACATTATTATGTGGCTCGTTCTGGCGCTGGTGGTGTTCTTCCTCCTTTTTCTCTTCTCACGAATTTTCCGTGATGATGTAGGGGGTGGCCGCATCAGCCAAGAAGAGCGACAGATCCAGGAGAACCGAGCCTACCTCGAGGCGAATGTCACACCAGTGAGTGACGAGGTGCGGGAGATAGCTACGGACTTCCTCAAGGGGAACTAGTCACACATATATAATAAGTATGCAAAAATCTCAGACTAACAAAAAAACGAGCAGACTCAAGAATATCGCTATAGGATTAGTGGTATTAGGAGTGTTCACGGCGTTGAGTGTATTCGCACGGCCATATCCAACAGGATCGTTAGAATTCGATGATGTGAATGATCGGCCTATTTATACTTTGGGAGATGGTGATACTAATCAATATGTGAATACACGATTGGGTGTACGCATGGATTCGAGATCATCTGATTATGGATTGATGGCATTTGAGGATTCGTGGACCAATAGGGCAAAAGCAGTACCGTCAGGAGATTACCCAGGAAATATGTTTGTCTCAGGTGGTTTTGGCGATGATAATGCTGATGTTAGGGTATCTACTTTAGCTAGTGCAATTTCAGAGCCGTTATCTTTTCGAGATATACCTTTGTATGATATTTCGACGCAGACTTTACTCGAAAATAGGTCTTCATTGAGAATACATTTAGCGAGCCCCTCACTAAATGGCGGCACATATCCAGCAGACCCTTTGAGGTCATTAAACTTAAGGGGGCCTCGTGGGTATGGCGCGAATACAATTTCTGGCGGCTTTTATGCAGGTCAGCAAAACGTAAATCCAAATGACATCCCCCCAAAACACGAAGTGTGTGCCACTAACGACGGGACATTGATTCGTTGCCCTGAGCCAGAGGTAGAATTACCAGTATACAGTTACGCCCCAGGTACCTGGGGTAGTTGCGTCGACGGCAGTCATAACAGACGCGTTCGTTGTGTTGATGATGAAGGGAATGTTGTTGCTAATAGTGAGTGTAGTGAACTCGAGGAGCTTGCCACAACCGTTGATCTCCCAATAGGGCAATCATGTTCGAATAGTAGTCAATGTAATGCCAGCTTTGATGGCGTAACGATTCCAGGTGGAGGGTCATGTGTTGGATACCAGGCTGCAGGCGCAGGCGGAGATCTCGTGAGTGCTGCTGAATGTAATGCCCCAGCTGGATATAATCAACCAACATGCCAGAGCAATGTAGGCAGTCAGCAGCAATGTGGGAGTACAGTTACCTATGTGAATGACGAGCAGAGCGGTCTGCCTCTCGAGGATCGTTGTGAGTACACCCCTGCGGTTTATACCGGATCCACTGCAGAAGTGTTGGGTACATGTTCAACCTGTTCTGTATCCGAAGAGCCACCTGTGGCAACTGCCTGCCAGGCTGATGTATTTGATTATTGTATAGGCGACTATGCGAGCTGGATTCCTGCTCAGGGTGCTATCAATTGGTCAGCTGATATATTCGAATGTGACCTATTGTGTAACCAAGCTGAAACCGCAGGAGAATGTGGGAACGTCCAGGCATACCTCCCATCAGATCCGCTGCAGCCTGTATGTAATTGGAATCCATAATATTGAACCTTTTACTTTTGAATTTATAAATGCTATGAAAAAATCTCACTCCACACAAATCAAAAAATCACTCCAATACCTCGCTACCTTTGTGATGAGTATCGGATTCGCTATGGGTATTAGTGCGGTGTTCGCGGGGCATGATCTCACTGTTGGTGGACTTCCGCCACTCCTCCATTCTGGGCCTCAGGCGCAGCGTATCAATACCAATCTCTTTGTTGGTGATGGAGGGGCAACAGGTACTGCAACATTGAATGTCAAAGACTTCGTCGAATTCAATCGTGTGATGTTCGTAGGTGATCGCGAATTCAATGCGGGAGCCACGGAGCCCAATCTCGATGTAGCCAACAAGATTCGTGTAGGAATGCCAGCAACAAGCGGTGGTGTAGTAGAAGATCCGGGAAGTGTTATTGACGGCATTCAACAGAGCGGACAGATTAGCAATGCCCTCCTCGGTGATATTGCAGGTGATAGTGATGCCAAGGTATTCATTGGGGGCAATGCGGTAGTGAATGGTCTGATCAAGAATCTATTCCTCGCACGCACTACGGGCAGCAATACACAGCTTGCCTGGGAGAGTGAACAAGAGCCTGTGTGTACTGACCCAGATGGCTTCTTGATTCTGTGTAATGAGGTAGAAGATGTTCCTGATCCTGACGACCTGGGAGTTAACCTAACTATCTCTCCTACCTTTGCTATTGCAGAATTGGCTATCAACAGTGATCCTTCGAGCAGTATTGTTTGGATGCCAATTGCATATGCTGCAGAGGGCGACGAGGCGGCTGATCCGATTCCTGTGCAACTTTCTTGGACTATTTCTGGAGGTGGGGCCAGCTCGTGCTCAATGCAGCAGAGTACTAACCAGCCAGTTCCAGTAGGGACATCTTCACCAAGTTCATACAATAGTACGGTAACTACTACAACAACCTTCACCGTTACCTGTACTGATGATACGCGATCAGCGAGTGATTCAGCGACTATTGCCTTGAGTCTATACGAAGGGCCTGAGGAATCTGGTGATCCTTTTGAGCCGTATACTTGCATTAGCTATACGCAAGCTTGCGGTGATGTCCCAACAATAACCAACCTAGGTACAGATTGTGTCTCTGCAGTACAGGATTGCCCATCGCCTGACACCAATAATGGAATATACGAGTGTTCTGGTGCTAACATCCCAGCAGGAAGTACTGCTGGTGAGGTAATGTACTGTGGTGAATACAGCAATCCTAACACGTGGTCAATACAATAGTAATACGTTGAATAACTAATTCATAATCTTTATGCAAACACACACATTTTTTAATCATATAAAAATCTCACTCGTCGTTACTGGCCTGCTTGTTGGTGGTGTGTTGAGTATTGCACAACAAGGTGCCCCTACAGCTAACAACGCCATCGGGCCAATTACGGTCGGTGGAGGTGATTCATTGATTACAGACACAGATAGCGCGGGCAACGAATATCAATATCAGGTAAAGCGTGGGCCAATTGTCTTCGCAGATGAGGGAACCGTATCGAATCCATATACTTTGGAGCTTCCAGATGGAAGCCTACAGGCCGAAGGGATCCTCACAGCAGCTGCAATGATTACGGGTCGTGTGGTGACAGGTAATCCGTCAGTAGATTACAGTAGCTATGATTCAGGAATGGAGGTATACGGAACATTCGAGGCGTCTGGATCAATTACGAACACTCAACTCGCCCATAATGCATCGACTCCGCAGACAGTGTGTGTGAATGAATCTGGTGAGCTCAAATTATGTGACGAGACAGTGCCAACACCAATTCTAGGGTGTACTGATCCTACAGCTGATAATTATGATGACACGGCAACTGTTGACGACAATTCGTGTGATTTCCCAGTATACAAGTATTCAGGAGGTCAATGGGGAGTCTGTACGAATGGTTCCTACTCTCGAGATGTCTCTTGTGTTGATGAGAATGGCCAGCCCGTTGCGGAGAGTCTATGTACTGGGCTCATAGAACCAACAAGTAATGTGAATCTCGCAGCGCAATCATGTAGTAGTAATAGCGAGTGTTCTATTGCTATCGGTGGCACTACGCTGGGAGGTCAGTGTAATGGGTATGTTGCAGCATCAACAGAGCAGGTTTCCATAGCTGGTTGCGAAGCTCGTTCAAACATACCAGCGTCACAATTTGCTGATGCTCAATTGACTTGTCCACAACAATCGAATCAGGCATCGTGCAGTGGATCTGAATTGTGTGTATGGACTCAGGATGCAAGCCAAGAGACAGTGGTAGTTCCCGAGACACTCGGAAGCTGTGGGTGTGTTGATACTGGGGGAGGCGGAGGTCCAGTAGCGTTCTGTGATATAAGATCAGATATCCCAGCCACACGGTATGCAGAAGCACAAACCATTTGCCCACAACAAGATACTCAGTCTGATTGTCAGCAATACGGCCAAGAGTTGTGTACGTGGAATGACAATGAGGGATAACATATAGTTTCGAACTATCTAGAAAAGAAGAAGATAAGAACATTTTAAAATATGAAAAAAACATCACGTATACAATCATCTCTATTGCACACACTGGTGAGTATCGCCGCGGTTATCCTTGTGGTAGCCGGAGGATCATTCATCAGAAATATTTTCTCAGTTCCTCAGGCACTGGCTGACTCATCCGAGCACAATGTGAGCGGATATCTCTATAGTGCAAATGTTGGTTGGATCAGTATGTCTTGCAATAATACGACAGGTGGATGCGGTACGGTATACGGCGTTAATGTTGACCTAGATAACGGCGATGTCTCTGGAACGGCATTCTCGCAGCATGTTGGGTGGATTAATTTCGGATCTACATCATGCGGTACTCCACAAATGGATCCTCTTACAGGAACTTTCTCTGGAAGTGCACAGGTAGTGTCTGCGGCACAGTTTCCGGATCAAGCAGGTGGCTGGGAAGGATGTCTGAGACTTTCTGGTACTAATTATGGTGTAATAGCAAATGTGCTCAACGGCACCGTTTCAGGATATGGCTGGGATGGGAATGATGTAGGGCTAGATACAACGAATGCTTCGCAATTCGAGGGTTATGATGGCAATACTGATGTTGGGCTCGGTTGGGTGGATTTCTCGGCTATGACTATAGAAACTGAAGACCTTGGAGGAACAGTTACTATTGGAGTGACGTGTCCAGCAGGGAGTGAGAATAGCGGATTTGATTTCTCGGCAGGGTTCACTGACGAGCTCGCTATGCAAGATGGGAATGTAGAATGTGCCTTTACAGGGGATCTAAATACTCAATTCAATGTTACGGGTGTGAATACAGATATAGAGATTAGTGTTGATGATTTAGACACTTACTCATTCGGATTAACCTGCACAAATACTCTGACTAATTATTCAGAAACAGTGCCGGTTAATGATTCATATACCTTCAATTGCGGTGATCCTAATAATGGGAATGGGCAGAATACTCTTGCGCCAGTAATATTGAATTGCCCAAATCCAGCAAGCCTGGCAATCACATATGCCTTCGAAATCCCTGAAGATGTACTCAATGATTCAAATAATACATGTTCATATGTTGTCGACGGATCAGTATTTGGAGTGGTTTCCAATCCACCATCTAGCAACACCAATATTAACTTTGCAGATCAGGGTGGCTCATTACAGAATCATAATATTTCTGTAGTCTGCGTTGATGAGAATGGATTAGAAATCCCTTTAAACCCAGTCCAAGAATATAATTTATCTTGTAATAATGAAACTGTAGAAACTACCTATGAATGTTCTGATGGTATTGATAATGATTTAAGTGATGGAATAGATGGAGCAGACGCATCATGTTATGAAAACTGTAATCCTAATGGTGTATACAATAGTCAGTGGGATGATGAATCAAGTACCTGTAGCCCTTCAGAAGAAAGCTTCTGTTCACGCCCAGAGAACATCAATAACCCGAACTGTGTTGGTCAGGCACCAATCATTAGGGAGAACTAAATTGCACACATACTTTTTTACACTATATAACACATGACTTGCCCTATGAGTACTGCAAGGTGTGTGTTTTTGGTATACTAGAGAGCATATGCTCGTACCGCAGAACAACATCTTCGTCTTCGCAAATTGGAAGACCAAACCAGCTACATTAGCCGAGGCTAAAAAGATCATAGCCTCATATCCCAAATCCACAGGGCGCATGGAGCTCGTCGCGTTCCCGCCATTTCCATTCATGGGAATGGTGCAGGAGATGTATACACCACGACGCCTCGTTGGTGCGCAGAATATTACCGAGCTCGTCCCTGCGAGTTCATTCGTAGGCGGTGTGACACCCTCACAGCTCGCATCAATGGGAATGCGCTATGTGATCGTTGGCCACTCGGCAGTGCGCGCAGCTGGTGAAAATGATCAAGATATTAATACCAAGATTAGAGCGCTATTAGAAAACAATATGATTCCTATTGTGTGCATTGGTGAACATGCACGTGACGAAAGTGGTGAGTTTTTCCATGATATCGAGGAACAGATTCAGGCAACCTTCGATGGGCTTACTAAAAAAGATTTCGAATCAATCATCATTGCATATGAGCCATTGTGGGCCATTGGCGAGGAGGCACTGCGTGATGCAACAGCTGAGGAGGTAGAGGAGACGGTGATATTCATCAAGCGCTCAATAGGGACACTCACTGGGAATCAGCGCATAGGACGTACAACGATAGTCTATGGCGGCTCTGTGTCTGATGGTGAGCAAGCGCAGGATCTCCTCAATGCGGGATGCCGCGGAGTGCTCTTAGGCCGTGCATCACTTGATCCCAAGCAATTAGGATCGATTATAAACGGCGTGAAGACATATAGAAATAAGAAATAATCTTCATTTTTTATGCAAAAGAATTCTAATAACAATATATTTTTATCTCAGGCCTCTCCTGATGATTTCGCTATGAAGACCGTTCTGTTGCGTATTGATATGAACGTCTCATTGGGCGAGAATCACCAAGTGGATCGTGATGAAGCCTTCCGCTTGGAATCTGCGCTCCCGACAATTAAATATCTCATGAATGCGGGCGCACAAGTGATCCTCCTAGGGCACATGGGAAAGGGTAAGGATAGAGAGAAAGAGACTCTCAGGCCACTTTTAGATTATTTTGAAAAAGCATTAGGTAGTTGCCCGGCATGGTTCAGCGACCCGACCACATTAGAAAGGGGGAAATTACATCTGATGTTGAATTTGGGAGAGAACATTATATTGTGCGAGAATCTGAGATTCTGGGCAGGTGAAAAAGACAATGATCCAGACTTCGTGAAATCATTAGTGCAATCAGCAGATATATATGTGAATGATGCATTTTCTGTATCGCATCGTGATCATGCATCTATGACGGGGATTCCTCAACATGTTCCGAGCCTCCTAGGTCTTCATATTGAAAAGGAGCTGAGCACCCTGGATTCTTTTCTAGAAAAGAACGAACCAACGCTCATGGTGATCGGCGGGGCGAAATTCGGCACCAAGCTTGCTCTTATACAGAAATTCCTCGAAATGGGCAATAGTGTTGCAGTGGTCGGTGCTTTGGCACATGCAATATACCGTGCACGCAGTCTCCCGATCGGGCAATCACTGGTGGATGATACGGTCGATGTGGAAAGTATTGTACACTATGAACAGTTACTCGTTGCCCAAGAGGTGGTCGTGCGTGATCCTGATGGGAATACACGCAGCGTGGCTATCTCTGACGTGCGAGATGGTGATGTGATAGTTGACGCAGGGGTATCTTTTATACACACCATAGAAAATATTTTACATAAAGAAGCGATCACGAGGGTATTGTGGAACGGACCATTTGGATGGTATGAGGAAGGATTCATTGATGCAAGTGTGGGATTCGCAAAGATCCTTGAAAAAAATAAAGACAATGTACAGAGCGTCGTTGGGGGAGGCGACACCGTAACATTATTGCGCCAGCAGAACTTGATCGATGTTCCAGGCTTCGTTTCGACCGGTGGTGGCGCATTACTCGATTACCTCAATGATGGGGAATTGGTGGCAGTTGAGGCAATTAAAAATTCAAAGAATACCTAGATTCTACAAGAACGGATCTTGGTATTATTCTAAGGCTAGATGCTACACATACACCTTTCCGCTCGCGAAGTCATCGAGGTTGTGTGTTTCTTGAGAAGGTGATCCTGTAGATGTTCCTGATGTGCTATTACTCCCGGCATTATTTTGTTCCCCTGTGTATTTCAACACAATGTGCCGGTCTTTTCCTTTTCCGTATGATGTTGATGAGATATCGGGGAGCTTCTTGATCATAGAATGAATGATCATACGATCGTAGGGTTCCATAGGCTCCATGGCAACGTCGCTGCCGAATGAGCGCGCACGATTCACGAGCATATCAACCTGCATTTTGATACGATCCATATACTTTTTAAAATAATCATCGATGTCGATACTATACCGTTGATCTTTGTATTCCTCGCGCTTTTCTTCACGCGCTTCTTCGGAGAGTCCTACGTAGCGTGATTGTTCAATAGACTTCTGTACAAGATGGTTAAGAGCTCGGGCAACATCGCCATTCCGCCCAATAAGGTGCCGTGCATCAGCGGTGCGGACATTAAATACGGTGCATTCGGTGACGTCGTCAATACGCTCTTCTATATCATTAATCGTAAAGCCGCCGCTTTGGATAATGTCCTCAATCATTTTTCTGATCTCGAGGCCTGTCATAGTGCCACTATATCCCTAAACAGTAGTCCCTGCAACTGTTGCGTCCTCTCGGGCGACCTTGCGTGCAATAACGCGTTCCTGGGCCATGGTGAAGAGATTATTAACAATCCAATAGAGGGCAACCGCACCAGGCACCGCCATAGCGACGAAGCCAATCATAATAGGCATGATGAATTTCATCTGTTTTTGCATCATCTGAGAAACGGCCATCATTTGCTGGCTCGAATCTGGCTTTTCATCTGTTTCTTTTTCAGTATTCTTTTCCCTTTCTGGGTTTTCTTTCTTGGCGTTTCGCATTAATGGCGAGAGTTGTAATTGAACGAATTGTGTGAGCCCAGCGAGAACGGCGAGGAGAATGCTCCGTTGTGCGAGATCAATCCCGGCAAAGAGCACATTGAGTTGATCGGGTTGCGTGACGAAGCTATAGAATCGCTCAGGAATAATCTCGAGCCCCACGAGGAATACGCGATACAATGCAATAATAATAGGGATCTGGATAAGAATAAGAAGGCATCCTGCAAAGGGGCTCGTTTTGTGCTCTTTGTAGAGTTCCATGAGCTTCTTGGCTTGCTCTTGTTGATCGGGGTACTCTTTGCGTAATTCGGCGACTTTGGGTTGGAGTTTTTTCTGCAATAACTGAGATTTGGTAGATTTGAAAGCAAGGGGCGAGAGTGCTAATTTCACGAGAATAGTGAGCACAATAACAGCAAGGCCAACGCTCCCATAAGGAACGATACTGATAAGCCACATCAAAAGATTGTACAAAGGGTCAAAAAAGATGGTCTTCCACATATAAAGTAGTATTCTAGCAGAAAAATGTGATGAGGGCGAGTAGGCGACTTGGTTTTTTGAAAGTTATCCCTCAAAAAACCTAGCTAATGAATTCATCAATAGTTTTTTTGTAGGATTCAGCTGAATACTTAATTATTTTTTGGTATCTACCTTGTCCACCCTCAACAAGTAAGTGCAACACTTCATATATAATGAATAGGTATGAAGTATAACCACATCACCATCGAAGAACGCGAAACAATCCAAGAAATGCTCTGGGAAAAGAAATCAATGAGAGATATAGCAAAAGAACTGGGGCGTAGCCCCAGTTCTATCTCACGTGAACTAGCAAGAAATACCACACCTGTACGTAAGCGATATAGTCCTCGTATAGCTCAACAACGAGCACGCAAGAAGACAAAGAGTCGTGGAAGAGAACAGAGACTCAAGAATCAAGAAATACGTGAGTATGTTGAAGAAAAATTACGATTACGTTGGCCTCCAGAACAAATATCTGGACGTATTAAGATTGATCTCTTAGATCAATCGATATCTCATGAGACAATCTATCAGTATATCTACCACAAGAGCGTTCGATACTCTGATCACTCTATAAAAGAAGGATACGAAGACCTGAGGAAGTATCTACGACGTAAGAAGCGTTCTAGAAGCCCCAAGCAAGCAAGAAACCCTCGTAAGGTACGTTTTGAGGGTACTTCCATAGAAGAACGACCAAAGGTCGTTCTTCACCGATCACGTATTAGAGACTGGGAGACTGATAGTGTTGAATCAAGTATTCATAAACCAGGAGTGAATACCCTCCTTGAGAGAAAGAGTGGATTGTATCTCGTACAGAAACTCAAGAACAAGACGAGCAAGGCAACTACAGAAGCTATTGTTTCCCAGCTACAACACTATCCTTGCCACACCCTTACCCTTGATAATGGCTCAGAGAATGCACAATGGAGAACCATTGTAGAACAACTCAATATATCAACCTACTATTGCCATCCATACTGTTCTGGGGAACGAAGAAGTAATGAAAATGCTAATGGCCTTCTGAGAGACTACTTCCCAAAGAAGACAGACTTTACTACAATACCTCAGACAGTGATTGATCAGGTGGTTCACCAGATCAATTCTCGACCAAGGAAGCGACATAATTGGAAGACACCATTAGAAGTATTTAATGAGAGTGTTGCACTTGGGGGTTGAATGTACATTGCAAATATTTGACATATTAATAAATTCTAGTAGTATACTCTTTTAGATAGGGCCTTTTACAATTAAATCATTCAAAAAAATGAGAGTAGATGGTTACTGTATTGTGTTGAAATATACTTATTTCAACTAGGCAGCTATTGATGCCTCTGCAAAGAGTGTATCAAAAAGCGTTTGGTAGGGAAACTTATCAATACTATCACTTATGGGGACTTTAGTAATCATAAGGTAGAGCCGAGGAGCTCTTTTAGAATTGTGCGTACATGTGTTTTTTTCTTATTGCCTAGTCGATAAGGATTACTATGTTACAGCCTGACTTCTCTTTTCACGTTTTCCAGAAGTAACTGAATCGGCGAATCTCGACCGACGGGTTAAAACGGAGCTAGGTGAACCAATCCATTTTTGGGTTGGTTTTTTTATTACACAAAATACTATTTGGTGGAGAGATTATGAAGCAGAAAAATGTGATGAGGGCGAATGGGAATAAGCCCGAGTCTTTTGAGCCCTCACGTTTGAAAATATTGAAAAGCAATTATAAGTGAAATTAAAGCTTTCTGGTGAGAAAATACTGATTTCGGGTTGTTTATTGTTGAAATATCACGTAAATATAAGTATATTGTAGGTGAAATTATATAAACAAAAATAACATAAATTACTTGACACCATGTATATAATCGTGATATAATATATCTATACTTTGAAAAAACAATAGGGCGGTACTCCGAAAAGCCCAGATAATAGAGTAGGAGACAAAATTTAATAAAGATGCAATTTAAAGCACTAAGAACTCAAAACCAAGAAACTGAAAATTACCTTTTCGTGATCAACTCACGAGAACTGAATCACTTTTTTGTCAAAAAAACACCGCGCGGATACGTTCCGCTAAAATGGTGCTCACGCCAAGAGTACCTCTACATCCTGCATAAAGCAGGGGGGTATAACTTCAAGAAAATGACAGAAACCCAAAAAAGAGAAGCCCAAAACATTAAAGTTGGATATTACCATAAACCAACATGGCAAGAGTTGGGAGTAACCCCGAGCGGTTATATTTATGATAATGCCCGCTACTTCAAATCCTTTGAAGACTTGGAAGAAAATATGTATTATCCATTTTCTTCAGAAAGACCGTACCCTCTTTCGGGGATAATCGATTATCAGGAAGAAAAAAATGGCAGATGGATTGCTTACTACGGAAATCTTCTTGTAAATAGGCGCCTTAAAAACTATTTTTCTGAGGTCTATGGAATTGAGCAGATTACAGGTGATTATACCTCAGAGTCGGGCTCTTTTTCTGAATTGGGAAAGATTCTCCTCTCGGATGATAAATTCGATTGGGATGGTGAGCTACCCGAGCTGTATATTCGCTCGCAGGGGCGCACCTTTTCATTTTCACTTAATGACAAAGTGATATGCAAGGTGCCATTGGGCACCAGGGAATTCCCAGCCCATGAGTACATTACTCAGGGGTTGAACAATGAGTTCCCGGAAGTAATTGGCGTTAAGTTTATGATTTCGCGACAATTGCCAATCACCGACAAAAAGCCTATCGCGCCCAAGATGCAATGGTCTCGAAAAAAGACCGTTGTCATAAAGTGCCAGGAGCGTAAAGATCGGATTTTTAATCCCGTCCCACTACCCGAAAAATATTTAGAGCGAGTGTGCATCGCTTCTGGGGCAGAAAAAACAATTCAACCTTTGGAGAGGGTAATTACTCTAGAGCTGCCTGCGGTTCCAGGCTTGCCTGATGAGATAATCATCGGAAAGGATATAAACCCTGAGGTTTTGGTTGGGGCTATTCGTTTAGCAATGGGCTCGAGCGACCACAGAAACACCTATGTAAGAACTGAGGTTGATTATGATGTACTTGAGGGTATTGTAATGAATCACTATGCTTAGATAGGCATAATTTAATTTAAAACCTATGTTAAGGGCATCACTTTTTGTGATGCCCTTATTTTATTTATGCCAATTAATTTTTGAGTTTAATACGAACCTCTTCCTCTTCATTTATTTCTACCATCTCATCAGTGATGCCCATCTGTTTTGCAATACGGAGATACAAGAGGGTGCGCTGCAAGGCATACTTCTCCTTTGGTTTTGATCTAGGTATTTCATTACTTTTTGGGACGGGCACCTCTATTTGCTGCGTGAAGCTTGTAAGCATTGGTTCATACGAAAATAATTCATAGAAATATTTATCTACCTCTTTTTTGCCACCCTTCCCATGATGAACTTCTTTTGGCTTATCTTTTGGCCAAGTAGAAAGTACGGTTCCTTCTCTATTTACTTTTACAAAATATGAATCGTGCTCAAGCCAGGTCTTGTCAGACACCATGTTAATGAATTCATCTCGATGAGAGGTATAGAACATGTATAAATCTTGGGCTTGGGGCAGAATCATATTTTCCTGAGTAGAAGTATCTTGCCCACTGAATTTTATACATTTCATTTCATTGTCTTTTGCATATTGATAAGCTTCTTGCGCCACATGCTTCACGACGCGTAAGGCAGTACGAATCCCTTTATTAGTTACTTCATCAAATTTAAATTTACTTTCATTACTTTCAGGATCGAGTACAGCAATTGAAAATCTTACCTCGAGCTCCTCAGGGTTTTCTTTCATTTTTTCAAACTCCATAAGATAAAGATCATCATCAATAATGAATTGTTTTGTATAGATTTTATCAAGAGATTCTTGTCCGTGACTTATTTGCGGTACTTGTTGTAGGTTGTTCTCAAAATTCATACTAATTATGTTAAAAATAAACACCCTAGAGGTGTATTAATTTTTCTGTTCTATTGCTGTATTATTCTTCGGAAGTGGCTTCGTTGTACTGCTCTTTGGTTATTTCTTCATAATATGCAGAATAATTTTCATAATCTGATCCAGGCTTGTTATCATGCTTTGCCCAGTCAACCTATGAATAAAATTTCCCCTCATGCTCTTTAAAGGGGTGATTTGATGCTCCTGCTTCGGTATCTGTTAATACTTCAAGATCATATTCAAACTCATTTTGACTCTTTTTCTTGTCGTTGAATGTTGGTTGTTCCATGCTTGTCATAAAAATTTAATTGATTAACCTATGTAATAATTAATTGAAGTACAAATCTTAGATCAGTATAACATGATGGGTGCGCATTTGATAACTACCGTGGAGAATCATTCCTTTTTCAAAAATCTTCCATGCTATAATACGATGAAAGGGAATGGCTCCTATATGCTCAAGTTTGATGACCAACAAATTAATGCTGATCTCAAAGATCTGCGCGTAAGGTAAGTATTAGTTTTTTTCTTGATTATCTGAAAAAACGCTATTGTCATTAGAATTATTAAGAGCTTCATTCGTAGCTGCGATATTTTTGTAATGATCAAACAGTGCCTTGATGACATACATCGATGGAATAAAATTTAATATGAAGTGTATCCATGCGCGAAATGATGCAGCTACTGTGGGTGTCATATTAAGACCAAATAGCGTAGTAAATCCCAAAGGCTGACCAAGAATAAATGTAGTAAAAGTAAGCAAGGTGTGTTCTAGCGCATGTAAAGACTGCACCCACCATGCAATCCTAAGTGCTGGCGACTTGTTAAAGAAGCGATATGCAAAGATTCCTGCTAAGAAAATAATATTGCCAAAAAAATGTAAAAGCTCCATTCCCAGCATGTGTGGAGATGTGTTGGGTGAAAAACTCTGAGCCCAACTTCCTAGAGACATTTTAAGATCCATTGCCCAAGAGGACATGTAGAGCTGTGACTTGTCAGGTCGAATAAACCACATGACTATTTGAGCGAAATGTTCATAGAAATGTGCCACTTGAAATAGTAAGCCACCAACTGCGACGATTCCAATAACAATTCTCAGCCACTTTAGGTGAATAATATTTTTCATAATAAAATACTATCATGATATGAATTATTTTTAAATAAAAGTTCTGTTTATATCTAGAGTGTAATACTATTTCAGTGGAGAATCATTCCTTTTTCAAAAATCTTCCATGCTATAATAGTATGAAAGGGAACGGCTCCTATATGCTCAAGTTTGATGACCAACAAATTAATACTGATCTCAAAGATTTGCGCGAGAAGGAAGAAGAGGAATTAGTGCAAATTGCTGCAAAGCGTAAAGAAATGGCCTATGTTGATTTGCGTGACACTATTATTTCGACTGATGCCCTCGCGCTCGTTGATGAGGAAGACGCGCGTGAATCGCGTGTTGCGGGATTCAAGCTCACTGGTCAGGAATTATTCCTCGGTGTTGCATCACCTGAGAATACTCAGACACGTGCGCTGGTCAGGGGTCTCACTGATGCTGGATATAATATATCGCAGTACCTCGTGTCCATGCGGAGCCTCAAGAAAGCCTGGGGTCGGTATAATGATCTCAAGCTTACGAGTGCCTCGAGTAGGAGCTTCGTCGATATTTCTGATGCAGCACTCCAGGATATTTCTGAGAAAGTCAGCATTATTGATGATGTAAAAGCACTCTTTGCGGAAATAACTGACAGCGAAGATAGTCAGAAAACCTCGCGGCTCATGGAGGTGGTGATGGGTGGAGCAATCTCGCTAGGAGTATCTGATGTGCATATCGAGCCACAGAATGAACATACGCGATTGAGGTATCGCCTCGATGGTATTTTGGAAGACGCAGCAACTATTGATCACAAGACCTATCGATCGCTGGCGAACCGTGTGAAGATTCTCGCAGGTATGAAACTCAATGTGGTGAATAATGCACAGGACGGACGATTCACTATTGAATATCATGATACCGAGATTGAAATTCGTGTTTCGAATACACCAGGACCCTATGGGGAAGGGATCGTGATGCGTATTTTGGACCCGTCGAATATTAACGTTGGATTGGATGACCTGGGTATCGAGCCAGTACTCTTGGCACGATTGAAAGAAGAAGTCGCCAAGCCAAATGGGCTCGTTCTCAATACAGGGCCAACGGGTTCTGGTAAGACAACGACACTCTACTCGCTCATTAAATATATCTATACACCAGAGATCAAGGTGCTCACTATTGAGAATCCGATTGAATATCATTTGGACGGTATTCATCAGACGCAGACTGATCATAGTAAAGATTATGATTTCGCAGCTGGATTACGTGCTGCCATGAGGCAAGATCCTGATGTGATCCTCGTGGGTGAGATTCGTGATCACGAGACGGCGTTGGCCGCTATGCAGGCGGCGCAGACGGGCCACTTGGTCCTTTCAACGCTCCACACCAATAGTGCGGCAGGTGCATTGCCGCGACTGCTGGATCTCAAGATCAATTATGCAACGCTGGCGCAATCAATTAGTGTTGCGGTAGCACAGCGCCTGGTGCGAAAGCTCACTGATGCAAAACGAAAAGTACGCCCAACCAAGGATCAAGAGCGCATTTTGCGCGGTGTGCTACGTCATGCTGAAATGAACGGCAAAGACCTTTCTCGATTCGATGTATCATCTGATATGGATATGTGGATCTATGAACCAGTGCCGAGTGAAAAATCGGCATCAGGGTATAAGGGGCGAATTGGAATCTTCGAGGCAATTTTTGCTAATGATGCGATTAAGGATCTCCTGGCGAATAAACCTACCGACCGTCAAGTCAAGAAGCTTGCCCAAGATCAGAATATCCTTACGCTTTCTGAAGATGCAGTGGTGAAGATCCTACATGGAGTGACTTCATATAATGAAGCAATGCGTGTTATCGATATTTCTGAAGATTATGTACCCGCCAAAGAGGAGCGTAAAAAACAGCAAGAAGAAAATAGCAAGAAACAAGAAAAGCCGCATATTGTTGCACAAGAAAAAAAAGAACCCGAAGATACGCGGTATGATATCGCCCAGCTCGAGGCTGCCCTGCCAATCACGATGGTAAGGAAAGAAGAGGGTAAGGCGGAGCGAGATCCACAAGAGAAGAAAACACAGCCTAAAAAACAAGATAATGATCCTGCATATGAAATAAGCCTCCTAACTGATTATCTGCATATGCTCGAGGATCATCAGCGTGAGAATCCGAACGTTTCGATAGAAGGAAAGATTCATGATATTGAACAAAGGCTGGCGCGCATTCTCGCAGATAACAAGCCGCATGAGATTTTTATACAAAAAGATAATGAGCAGAGCCTCAATAATGAAATTAATGTGCTTATGCAAGAGTTGAGAAATATCAAGAAACATCAGAGCCTCAAGCCTACAGAGAGTGCCGAGAGGAGTCTGCAGAAAATCCGCCAGCGCATTGAGATGTTGAAAAAGTAATATTAAATTAAGAAGTATTTTTGTTCTTGAGTGCCCAGGTGATCTGATCAGTGATTTCAGTAATATCATCTGGCATATTCGTGAGAATTTCGTGGATTTGGCGATCAATGAATCCGAGGCTATGTAATGCTTCGATCAGATCATGTTGTGCATTTCCTCCGAGGTGATTGGACTGCGAGATATTCTTGAGCAGTTCATTCTTTTCAATTTTGTCGCGCAATTCTAATATAATTTTTTCTGAGGTCTTTTTCCCAATTCCGGGGAGTTGCTGGAAGAAACTCGCATCACCAGAGTGTAGTGCATTAACGAGAGACGAAAGGGGTGCGGTGTCGAAGATTCCTAGAGCTAATCGTGGGCCTACTCCTGAGATGCCAATGAGGAGTTCAAACATGGCTTGTGCTGCGCGGGTATCGAATCCGTAAAGTTTGGATTGGTCTTCTTTAATATGATGATAGGCCCATACTATCGCCTCTTCGCTCCCGGCGAAGCTCCCGAGTATGTGCTGGGGAACGAATACCTCATAGCCCACACCGTGGCATTCAATAACCAGTGATCGTTCGCGCCGATCAATAATAGACCCATTGAGTGATGCAATCATAAATCGAGTATAGCATGGATGTGGTGGAGCGGGCGCCGCTGCGTTCTGTTGAATAGACAGATGCACGCAGCGGCGCCTCTAACATACCCAGTACTACGCGACAAAACCCTTGCAAGCCCTTTATTTTTGTGTACGATGCTTAGGTCTCAGTACATTTTCGATAAATCTATTATTATTCAATTTTTAAGCAGTATCAGATAATTCTCATTATGCCCATTTTACAGTCAGCAAAAAAGCGCGTGAAGCAGGACGTTATCAAACGTGCTGTTAATGATCGCTATCGCCGTAGTATGCGTGAGCGTATCAAGGAGTTCAAAAAGCTCGTGATCGCCAAAGACACTAAGGCTCTTAATGAGCTCCTTCCACAAGTGTATAAAGCACTTGATAAGGCAGCGAAACAAGGAGTGATTAAGAAGAATACGGCATCACGTACAAAATCACGTTTAAACAAACAAGTAAAAGAGCTCGTGACCAGCAAGTAATATTCAACAAAACCGTTTAAATAAGCCGGTTTTGTGTTATTATAGAGCTATAATTCATTACTATGATTGGCCCCGACCTCGCACAATTTGCTGACTCACTTTTGAATATCTCCATGGTGGGACTGATGAGCGCGATGATTGTGGGTACACTCTTCCCTGGTATTCCTGAAGAGCTCTTTATAATACTCATTGGGTCTGCAGTAGCGACGGGCTCAATGAGCTTTCGTTTTGCTTTCCTCACGGTTCTCATTACGTTAGTTTGTTTAGATATGATATGGTACTGGGCAGGGCGTACCGGTAACAAAGTAATGTGGAAATTCTATGAAAAAGCCATCGGCCTACCGATCGAAGATGAAACAACTCTTATTTGGAAGCACCGCAAGAAGCTTGTATTTTTTTCACGGTTCGCGCCATTCATTCGCTTCATCGGGCCATTCTCGGCTGGAGTTATCAAAATGCCAGTACGGGAGTTCTTCGTCTGGAATGTATTCGCACTATCTGTGTATGTGCCGATCATGATGTGGATTGGTCTGTATTTTCATGATCGTATAGATAAAATAATTATAGGGAGTCGTGTTGCAGGAAACAGTATCTGGATCGGTGTTGGTCTTGTTGTGTTGGCCTTATTACTAGTAGGTATGCGCAAAGTCTTTAAATCTTGGTATATCAAACGCATGACGGACAACACCCCGGCATCAGTACGCACGTCTCCGATAAATAATAAAAAGAAATAGAAGAAAAGAAATATATAAATAACTTGAAAAAGCCGCTGATATCGTTATACTGTCAAGTGTGTCCTTGGGGTTCAACCTTAAGGGCATGGTAGAAGAATTAAGCTCTCATTCGTTTAACGGATACAACTTCCCAGAAGTTAGTTAGCGCGGAATTGGTTCTCCAATTCATTCCACTA
>ENA-ORXU01000913-ORXU01000913.1-marine-metagenome-genome-assembly--contig:-NODE-913-length-28345-cov-4.469506_pt1 | contig 28345 bp, 20 predicted proteins | sample MGYA00237869_ERZ511484 | MGnify/ENA metagenome assembly ERZ511484 | reverse complement strand
GTGGTTCATTATTTACATGTAGTTTGGAAGGTTTGAGGTTTGAGGTTCAATGCTCAAGGGGTTTTGGGCCGTGCGATAAATTCTGATCGGTGGTTCTTTATTTACAGGAAGTTTGGAAGGTTTGAGGTTCAAAGTTCAATGCTCAAGGGGTTTTGGGTCGTGCGATGAATTCTGATCGGTGGTTCTTTATTTACATGAAGGGTTTGAGGTCTGAGGTTCAAAGTTCAATGCTCAAGGAGTTTTGGGCCGTGCGATGAATTCTGATCCGTGGTTCATTATTTACATGTAGTTTGGAAGGTTTGAGGTTTGAGGTTCAATGCTCAAGGGGTTTTGGGCCGTGCGATGAATTCTGATCGGCGGTTCTTTATTTACAGGAAGTTTGGAGGGACTTAGGTTTAAAGTCAAATGTTTAAGGTATTGGTAAGCCCTAACAGAGCTGGAGTGACAGCTGGGATTGCTGAGCCCGATATTAAAGTTTAAAGTTCAAAGAGCTTTTGGGCATGCGATGGATTTTGATGAGCGGCTCTTTATTTACATGAAGTTTGGAAGGACTTAGGTTCTGATTCAACGGGTTATTTGAATTTGGTGCAAGAGCTAAAAAAGTCCCAGCGGGACAAAACCTCGGTAGCATATCGAATTTCCGCCTGTGTTTCGTGCCTATAGGTACGCAATGTGATACGCGTGGGGAATTCGAATAGCCAAACGCTATTAATTCAAAGTTAGTCCTTACGACAAAAATTTTACAATTTTTAAGTGTTCAGTTAATTTTGGGAAGTGCGATTTCATAAAATATTTCTATTTTGGATGAGAATTACGATCTTAAAAAATCAGTGACACCTAAATATCATTGATTCGAGAAAAATGGAAAGGCCCATCCAAAAGCCATTTTGGGCTGGATGATTTGCCTTTGGATAGATTTTAGGAACTTGTTCTTTTATTTAATCAGTAAATCATTTTATTCAAAATAAAAATTATGAAAAAGTTATTGTTTTTTGCTTGCCTATTAGGATTTTGCTTTCAATGCACCGAAAAAGATGTTTCTAGCACGAATTCCGGCGATAATACGAAGGCGGTGATCGAAGAGGCAGTGAAATCCCCTGACGAAGAAGCGATTGAAGCGGTCATTCAACTCTATTTCGATGGTTGGTTAACAGGAGACACGACGTTGGTTGGACAAGCTATGCATAAGTCCTGTCATCTTAAGTTTGTCCGCGATGGAAAAATAGATTTACGAAATCGCAATCAATATTTAAGTGGTTTTAAACCTAGGCCTCGCTTAGAAAATGCGGAAGGACGCATCATCGATATCGATATTACGCGCACGGCAGCTGAAGCGCAAATAGAATTAGAGACTGAAAATCGATTATTTACCGATTATTTTAATCTATTAAAAGAAGGTAGCCGTTGGTATATCACCGATAAGGTTTCGACGAGCATCGACAAAAAGCAAAACGGGTAATAAAAAGAAGTCTTACTTCAATCCCAACTGTTCATAACTTCGAAGACCACACTCTAAAAATTCTGCATACTCGTTTTTATCCGGCGTGTATGGTACTGGATTATTCAGCAATTGCCCGTCCGGTGTCATCAGGACATAATACGGTTGTGCGTTGATATTAAAATATTCAGACTGTAAATACGCCCATCGATTTCCGGTGAATCGCATTTTTTGCGTACCACCGGCGCGTTTTGGAAGCGTAACTTGCTCCTCTTCTGGGAGGGCAATTTTTTCATCGACGTAGAGCGATATTAGAACATAGTCGTCTCTCAAATATTTATAAACTTCGGGCTCGGGCCAGACGTGCTCCTCCATCTTACGACAGTTAACACATGCATGTCCAGTAAAATCTAGTAGCACTGGTTTATTTACAGATCTTGCATAAGCTAGTCCCTCGCTAAGATCCTTATAGCATTCTAATCCCTGCGGGCATTTGCATTTATACACAAAACTATAACATACCGGAGGTGCAAGTCCACTCAAAAGTGAAAGAGGTTGATAGCTTCCTGTGCGCTCACTCGTACGAAATCCTGAGGCGAGATACACCGCAAAAGCTAGACTTAAAATACCTAATGACAATCTTGGTACTGGAATTTTATTTAGCGGTGAATCATGTGGAAATTTAATTTTACCGAATAAATATAAAGCCATCGCGGCAAAAATGATTATCCATATGACCAAAAACGGTTCAATTTTAAGCACGCCCCATTGCTTTACTAAGTCGGCATTGGACAAGAATTTGAATGCCAATGCTAATTCGATAAAACCTAATACGACTTTAACCGTATTTAACCAGCCGCCAGATTTTGGTAGACTGTTCATCATCGATGGGAATGCGGCGAATAGACCGAAAGGCAACCCTAATGCAAGGCCAAATCCGGCGAACCCACTCGTCAGCTCCCAGGCCCCGCCATCACTAGACAGTGACCCTGCCAGCAAGGAACCTAAGATCGGACCCGTACAAGAAAAAGATACAAGTGCCAACGTCAATGCCATGAAAAATATTCCTAAAATTCCTCCCACTCCTTCTGCCGCACTAGTTTTATTCGTGACGCTAGCCGGAAGCGTTAACTCAAAATATCCGAAAAATGAAAAAGCAAAAAATAAAAAGATTAAAAAGAAAGCAATATTCAACCACATGTTAGTTGAGATATCATTTAATATATTGGGGTTGACCGAGTCTAATAAGTGAAACGGGACAGATATTAATACATAGACCATTAATATTGAAAAGCCGTAAAAAATGGCATTAAATAAACCACCACCTTTTTTCTCTGAACTTTTTGTAAAAAAACTTACCGTTAGTGGAATCATCGGAAATACACACGGTGTCAATAACGCTAATAGTCCACCTAAAAACCCGAGGATAAAAATACCCCAAAGCGAATTACTTTGCTCTATCTTCTCTACGCAAGCACCGATAGGATCTTGTAGGGCGGCATAGGATAAACCATACATTTTTTCGAGTTCGTCCACGTCGCCGTCTCCAGCGATTTCAGCCATATCGACTAGTTGATCTCCGAATTTTATCGTTTGATTTTTTATGTCAGCTTCAAAGTCGACGTAGGCTGGTGTCAAGCACATTCTATTGGTACAGGCCATATATTCGAAGTAGCCTTTTATTAATTCGGATTCATCGTGAATCTTGACGGTGCGATTGAATGAAGCAGATTTCTTCAATTTGGTCAAGACCATATCAAAGTTAGAATCAAAATCACTGACGATATCAGCGGCTTCTTCGACAATACCTTCGTTGGGTGTGTAGGCATCACTTTCTTCAAACGTGATATTGGTTTTAACAGGGCCATCGTCACTTTCCAGCGTATTGCTGTATATGTACCAGCCTTTTTCGATGTCAGCATTGAATTCTAGCAGGGCATCGCCATTTTCCATACGACCGACAGACAAGTTCCATTTTACCGGATCTTCTAATTCACTATCTCCATCTGGCATGGATATAGCAAATTGCGATTCTTCTTTGTCGACCTTTTTTTGAGCCTTTACCGCCTGCTTGACCTTTCTTAGGTCCTTTTTACTTGCGGACTTTATTTTTTTTTTGACGGTAGTTTGCGGATTACTGATCGGGTCTTCGTAAACAGGAGCAATAATATTCGTGGCGACAAATTTTACATTTCCTTCGCACAATGAACTTGATGAATAATTGATGGCATCCGCTGCCATACTTTTGGTGAGGTCAATTTCAAAATCGATTTGAGCTGGCGGTAAACATTTTGTGGCATCGCAGGTCATGAATTCAAGATATCCAGTCATAACGCCAGGCTCTGCGGATTTGACTGATTGGACAAAAATGGCTTTCTTTCCATATTTGACAAGTTCCATATCAAATAACTTATCAAAAGTCTTTTTTCGATTCAACTCACATTCTTCGGTATCTCCTTTCAGCTTGAACCATGGGTCCATGTCAAAATTGAATGCCGTTGGGATCGGCCCATCGTCTTTGATATTTTGAGAATAGATAAACCAACCCGACTCAATCTTGGCGATGAAGATCACGTCGTATGTGTCGTCTGAGGTTTTCACTGATTTATACTCCCATTTGACGGGGTTGTAAATCTGACCAAATGACAAGGAGCAAGTGAAAATTGCAGCCAGTGTAAAAAACAAGATTAACTTCTTCATGAACAGCATAAATTTTGTGGGGCAAATCCGATGCGCACTAAACTCATAAAGTTAACACAATCAAGATATTCAGCCTTGTCTTTAATAATAGATTAACACTGGTGAGACCTAAAATCCGATATTTAAGCAAATTGTGTTCCACCGATCATGCTTTGAAACATGGTCAGACCATCAGTATTGCCGAGTGCTTCCTCCGACGCACGCTCAGGATGGGGCATCATGCCAAATACACGTCTCGTCTTGTCACAGATGCCAGCTATATTATTCGTTGAACCGTTCACATTGGCCGCATCCGTGATATCTCCAGATTCATCGCAATAGCGAAATAGGACTTGATCGTTGGCTTCGATAGCTTCAGTAGTCTTTTCATCTGCGATAAAACGACCCTCTGCATGCGCGATAGGGATACGCAATACTTGCCCTTTTTCATAACGGTTAGTAATCAACGAATCAGTTGTCTCAACCCGCAAATAAATGTCTTTTCCTATGAATTTTTGCTGGGCATTCCGAACAAGCGCTCCAGGAAGTAAATGCGATTCGCATAGGATTTGAAACCCGTTGCAGATTCCCCAGACGAGACCACCGTTGCCTGCATGTTGCTTCACTGCAGACATGATTGGCGCTAAATGTGCGATAGCGCCAGCCCGCACGTAATCGCCATATGAAAAACCACCTGGCAATACGGCACAATCGTCTTTGGTAAAATCTCTGAGCATTTCTTCCCGATGCCAAATTTCATCCACTTGATGACCGGTGACTTCGCGCAACACATGTATCATATCATGATCGCAATTGGAGCCGGGAAATGTGATAACGCCAAATTTCATTGTCGAAAAATTTTATTCAGAGAATGATGCAAAAGTAGGAAAATGGTTTAAGGAGTTCAAAGTTCAAGAGGTTCAAGGTGCCGACATAGTCAAAATTTACAATTTTGTTACCATGTCGTGCATCCTCGTAAATCGATAAAATCAAAGATTTTGGGATTTACGGGATTCAAGAGGTTCAAAGTTACAACCAGACCCGAGAGCTGTTTGACGAAGGCAAATAGACCTCGGAGCTGGATCAAAAACGAAAATCTCCAATTCTCGAATAAATCATATTACGCAATGAATTTATTTAATTGATCATTCAGCGGAACGAATTAAGATCATATTTCGAAACGGGCCCCGAGGTTTGACTTGCTTGGCAACACAACTCTCGGGTCCCTCAAATTACGTCACCAAACCAAAAATGGCTCTTTACGACGTGGGCTCAACATTGAACTCAGAACACTAAACACTGAACTTGGAACTCGGATTAATTCAAACAAATACCAAATAACTCTAACTTCCCGTTCTACTATCCTGCTACAACATTCAATCGATATTAATAACGGACATGAAAGTATCGAAAAACCATGACGCCATTGATCAGCGACAGTTCGAAAAACTGTTCAAGCTTCATTTTCAACAACTACATGGTTTTGCCAAAAACTTCGTTCAAGACTCAGATACAGCTCGAGATATTTGTCAACAAGTGTTTATTCGGTTTTGGGAAAAACGCAACGAGATAGACACTACGCGTTCATTAAAATCGTGGTTATTTACAGCCGTACGAAATAAGTGTTTAAATCATATTCGCGATCATAAAAAATATCGCAGCCAAGTGCTAGATTTGGATTGTGGGTATTATAATTTGTATAATGAGCAACATGATGAAGTTGAGGAGCAAGATTTAAAAAATCAAATTAACGTTGCGTTGGATAGCTTGCCGGATAAGTGTCGACAGGTATTTGAAATGAGTCGATTCGGAGATATGAAATACCGTGAAATAGCCGATGAACTCAATATTTCGCAAAAAACGGTGGAGGCGCATATGTCGAAGGCCATTAAAGTGATGCGATCGGCACTGAAGCATTATCTATTTTGGGTATATTGTATTTATTGTTTTTTATAAAATGAGTAAGGGTAAAGTCAAAGTGATGTGTTATACAAACAATGAAGAAAATTTTAGATGTCAAACTTAGGTGATACTATATATAACAACCAAAATGAGTTCATTCTGCGGTATTTGAGTGGCAATGCATCTGAGCAAGAGGTTCATGAGCTTGAGACTTGGGTGCAGGCCGATGCCGATCATAAAGCATATTTCGTATCAATCAAAAAAACATGGGACACCAGCAGTGCTATTCGAGACGACAATGAAATAGATGTCCAAACTGCCTACAATGACATTTCAAAAAAATTGTTTGCTAGCACCCCAGTCAAACCTATCACTTTTATAAATCGACGCAAATGGATGTCTATCGCCGCCAGCTTGCTTCTTTTAGTCGCCGCCGTTTTTTTATTTAATCGGATTTCTGGCGACACGAACAATTTTATTGCAAGATCCTCGCCTAAAGACATCATTTTGTCTGACGGAACTCTTGTCACATTAAATTCAGGTACTGAGTTGTATACCCAATTTAGCGATAAAGATGATCGACAGGTACGTCTTGAGGGTGACGCATATTTTGATGTGGCTCGCGATGTCAGTCGACCATTTATTATTAGTGCCGATGACGTAGTGGTTGAGGTATTAGGAACGGCTTTTTACGTTGACGCCAGAAAAAAGGAAAATATTATTAAAGTAACTGTCGCATCCGGCCGAGTAGCCGTACGATTTGGAAAAAAAACTGTAGAACTTGGCCCACAAGACGTGGCTTTCTTCAATAAAGATGATCAAATATTAACCAAAAGCACGAATACAGACATCAATTTTAATTCGATTAAAACAAATAGACTGGTGTTCAAAAATACTGAGCTGTTCGATGTGGTACAAACTCTCAACCGGCATTTTAATGCAAATATCATCTTCGACAATAGCAATCTAGAAACTTGTCCACTAACGTCAACATTCGAGGATAAAAGTTTAGATTCCATTCTTCAAATTATTAAATCTTCGCTCGGAATAGATTATAGAAAAAATAAAAATCAAATTATATTAGAAGGAAGTTGTACTTTAAAGTAAAGATCTGATCGTTTGCGATACCAACGTCTAATTAAATACTGCTTACTTCTGACAGCCTTTATGTGCGTGCATATGTCGGTGGCACAAGATGTATCGAGGTCTATTACACTAGATCAATCAAACGCCCCTTTGATCAATATACTTGACTCATTAAAAGCACAAACTGAACTTGACTATGCCTACAGCCCCCAAGCGATTGATGTTCAACAGCCTGTTACATTTCAGTGTACAGGTGTTTCGCTGGAGCATGCGCTAGAACTAATGACGGACGAATTATTTATTTCGTTTCAATTAGTAGAAAACCAACTTGTCGTGGCGCCCTTGGACCGTAAAGATTTACCCTTGTATATGCTCACGGGAAATATTACCGATAGTTTATCGGGAGAAAGTCTAATTTATGCGACGGTGTCTGTCAACGGAACCAATCACGGCGTGACTACGAATGAATATGGATATTTCGCACTTCCCTTGCGACGTGGGACACACGATATTGTCATCTCGTATGTCGGTTTTAATCCGGTTGAGCAAAAGGTGCATATGTTAGAACACCAATCTATGTCCTTTGCATTAAATTCCCTTGCCTCAAATCTTCCAACTGTCGTTGTCTCGCGCGATCAGAATGCCGAAAATCAAACAACTGACTTGAGTCATGTAGCATTAACACAAGATGATCTCAAAAGACTACCTGAATTTGTTGGAGAATCAGGATTAATTAAAAATTTGGAAAACATACCGGGTGTTAAATTACACAGTGAAGTATCCAGTTTTTTCTTCGTTCGCGGTGGTGACCGCGATCAGAATATTATTATTTTAGATGACGCACCAATTTACAACCCGTCGCATTTATTAGGGTTTTCATCAATCGTATTGCCAGAATTTGTCAGTAACATCGATGTATTTAAAGGCGATATGCCAGCCAACCTGGGTGATCGACTATCTTCTATTGTCAGCGTGCGAACGCGCGATGGTAATTTGAATAAATTTCAATTAAGTGCAGCACTTAACCCTTTTGTCAATCGAGTGACTGTCGAAATACCTGTTATAAAACAACGCAGTTCTATTTTCGCTTCATATCGCCGCTCACTTTTGGAGCCATTGTATAAGCAAGCGGCACCGCAGACTGATTACTTCTTTCAAGATTTACATATTAAATGGAATTATCGTAGCAATGAAAAAAATCGTTTTTTCATTACCGTCTTGGCCAGTAATGACAACTACACCTCAACCACCGGTCAAATTCGGAATTTGACATGGGGTAATTTTGCAGCTACTTTTCGATGGAATCGAGTCCTTGGACCAAAATTGTTCTCAAATACTACATTATATACTGGCAATTATTCATATACCCTTGCACTGCCACCCAATCGATGGAAATCAGAACTGGGAAACTTAAGTTTGAAGTCGGATTTCACCCACTATATCGATGAAAAGATAACAAGCAAATTTGGAGTCGAAGCTCAGGGCTATTTCAATAATCCGGGGAGGTTTTCACTAGACTCTTCGAATGCGATATTGCCAAATGTTACTCGCAATTATGGTCGTAAATTGGTGGCACATTATCAAAGCAGCATTGATATTTCGCCAAAAATTCAATTCAATGCTGGTTTCCGATTAATTAACTGGGATAATCTGGGTCCCATGACGTATTACACGTATGATGAAAACCGAGAAATATCGGAACCTATCAACGCGCCGGAAGGTGTCTATAATTCGTATTTCAATATAGACCCGCGATTGAGTCTTTCCTTTTTTCCTTCCCAACAATCGGCCATAAAAATGAGTTATGGAATTTATCATCAATACCTTCAATTAATTTCCAATTCCATATCACCATTTACCGCGATGGAGATATATTTGACTTCCAGCCCCACGATCAAACCACAAGCATCTGAGCAATGGACGTTTGATTTTTCGAAATATTGGCCACAAAAAGCCATGAGATTAAATCTATCAACATATTATAAAACGTCCAAGAATCAAATTGATTTGGCTGGACATTCTACAATTTATTTGAATGAATTTTTGGAAGGTGAATTATTTTTCGGCACTTCTGAAGCATACGGCGTAGAATTTCAAATGGACAAAACACTTGGGAACCTGAATGCATCACTTGCTTATACATGGTCAAGAGCATGGCGAGAGACATCCGGTATCAACAACGACCAGCGGTATCGAGCATTTCAGGACAGACCACATGACGTCTCATTAACACTGGGCTATCAATTCTCAAATCGATTAAATGCGCAGGCATATTGGACGTCATATTCCGGTTCGCCTTTTACATCACCGGTTGGATTTTATGAATTTCAAGGGCAGACAGTCCCTATTTATGGTGCCCGAAATAATGACCGTCTACCTACTTATCACCGCTTGGATATTTCCTGCAGATACAGATTAAATAAAAATACGAAAAAGCGATTTCAACACAACCTCGTTCTTTCAGTGGTAAATGCCACAGGTCATCGAAATATCTATGCTATAAAATATAATAAATTAGATCAAGCCGACTATTTCCCTGAATTTCCTGTCAATAGAACCGGAAATAATATTCTAAGTCCAAGCCAAGTCGAATTAGCTCGTTTTTTTCCATCACTCACCTATTCTTTTAAACTATGAAATCGATACATAAATGGTATATACTTATTTTATTCATTTATTTTGTGAGTGCGGCTTGCGAGAAATCGACGTCGTACTCGATCATGGCAGAAGAGCAAGGAAAATTAGTGGCTCAAGCCATCATCACGGATGAAAATCGCTTTCAGGAAATCCAATTATCACGTTCATTTCAATCCTTAAATGAATCGCCAGAACCAATCACAAATGCCCGTGTGACAGTCATGTCGGATCTTCAACAATTCAATTTCGTGAATTACAATTTAAACCCTGGCACCTATAAAAGTGAAATTCCTTTCGCCGCCGTTCCACAAACCAATTATCGCCTTATCATAGAATTGGACGGTGAAAATTATGAAGCAAACAGCACACTCTCAACTGTTGCGCCAATTCCAGAGATCCAATTTAAAAAAGTAGCTGACAGTTTCGAATTAGGTGAATCGATCGTACCATTATTTAGCAATAGTCAGCAAGCCTTATATCAATTTGACCTTGACTGGTCTCATATTTTCGATCAAGGCCTGAATAATGCGAGAATATTTTATTATACATTCAGCACGGTCCACATTAGCGAATTTGTTCGTCCTCCGAGGCAGGACATTTTATTTCCGTCCGGCACAGAAGTCATCGTGACAAAATATGGTCTGACAGATGATTATGCCGAATATTTGCGCGCAGTAGCCATCGAAACCGAATGGAATGGAAGTATTTTTTATGGAAACCCTGCAAATCAACCTTCAAATATTTCATCTGGAGCCATCGGGATCTTTGCGACTTGCGCCATACGACGTGACACGTTGGTGGCTGAGTAAAAAGTATAAATTTCAAAAAAATCATCTTGGACTAAGGGTGTTTGTCCACTCTCGGTTATTACCTATGAAAGCAGCATAGACTGCCACAAATTGATAACCAAAACTTTGCAAGATGAAAAAATTAATGTTCTTCTTTCTATTCCTCGCTTCTGTTCTCGTCATCCAATCATGTGAGCCGGAAGTGGCCTTAGACAATACTGAAAACCTTGTCGTCCCTCAAATTCCACCAGTCGAGATGCTCACTGTGCCAACTGAACGTGTTGCCCACGCGGACTCGCTCATGACGAGCGAAGACCGAAACGGCACCAAAGAAAATTGGATTCACGCTGGTGTTAGCTTGCTGGTTTGGCACGGTGCTATCGTACTGCACTCGATTACGCCCTTTAGCGCTATTGGCGCCGCATTTAATCAGCAGGCAGAATATATTGGAAATAGTACATTCGAGTGGGCCTATGAATATACCGATCAACTTAATGGGCAACGGTATGACGTATCACTCACAGCACAATACATTAATAATAATACTGAGGTCGAGTGGAAATTAAATGTCTCACAAGCAGGTGGATTTACCGACGTCGTATGGGTTTCTGGTATTGTGGATGTATCAGTGACAAGGGCAACTTTCACGCTTTTTAAAGATCCCAATAATCCACAGGCATACTTAAGTATTGAATCCGAACGCGACTTGACGAACAACGAGGTTTCTGTCCGTTATACAAATATATTAACAGGCGATCCAGCAAATGGACACTATATCCAATATACTGCAAGAAATAATAATTATTTAAATCGTGCCTTCCAAGTGTCTCGCGCCGCAAATGATTTACTCGACATAGAATGGAATGACCCAGCAAGTGACGGTCGTGTCCGGCACCCATTGCGATTTAATGACACTGAATGGCATTGTTGGGACATCAATAAAGATGACATTGATTGTAATTAAAAATAATTTATCCTAATTAATTTTATAAAGCACCGGCGATTATCGTTGGTGCTTTTTTTTGTTCAAAGTGCAAGGTTCAAAGTTCAAAGTCTAATGTTCAAAGTTCAAAGTGCCGACATATTCAAAATTGTAAATTTTGAATATGTCGTGCATCCTCGTAAATCGATAAAATCAAAGATTTTGAGATTTACGGGATTCAAAGTGCCGCAAGTCCAGACGAGCGAAGTGAACGGCGGGATTCAAGGTTCAAGGGAACGGTAAGACCGAGCATGACTTGTGCGATTGTGGGGTTGCTGAGCCAGGTTTTTAGGATGTGTGGTTCAATGGTTCAATGGTTCAATGGAATAAATTAATTTCGGAAATCAAGGGAATGTAGGATTTAGACTGCATAGAATTAACTGGTTTAATGTCCCGTACTTCATAAATCAGGATTAATAAAACGTTTTTTGCTCTTTAGATCTGTCGCCCCTTCAGGGCTAGTTTTTCTTTTTTCCAACGCGAATGGGCTTCACCCATCCTTTTAATCTGACGCCCATTCAGGGCTTTTTCTGCTCAAAGTTCATGGGATTGGTAAGCCCGAGCACGGCTGTAGCGTAGGTAGGGATTGCTAAGCCCGATTTTCGGAGTATTTAGTTGAATAGAATTAATTATTTACGGAAATCAAGGGAATGTAGGCTTTAGCCTGCAAATAGTTAATCGATTTAATATTAAAAGTTCAAGGATCGGCGGACCCGAGCAAGGATTGTGCGATGGTGGAATTGCTGAGCCAGGTTGAATGGTTGAATGGAATAAATTGATTTCGGTAATCAAGGGAATGTGGGTATTGGTCTGCAAATGCTTTAAATCTAGACTATACTAAGGCCTGAAAGGTCGACATATCTCAACACGAGGAGCTAGCCTCGTGCAAATAAAATAGCACTAAACTAAGCCCTGAAGGGGCGAAAGATAAAATCGGAAATTACCTAAAAGACGCGCTTCACTTTAGACGAACAGTTAAAGAATCAATCCTATTTAAAATCCCCTACAACTCCTCCGTCTTCTCCTCTAATTCCGCCTCAGCCTCTTTAGGACTCAAATGTTTTTTGGGCTCTGGAAATGGACGTAAGCCAATTAATTTTTCAACGTCGGATTTTAATAATACCTCTTTGTCCAATAATTGATTAGCCAAGATGCGTAATTCTTCGCGGTATTTTTTTAATAATTCCTGCGCACGTAAATATTGCGAATCAATTAATTTTCTGACTTCTTCATCGATCAGACGAGCTGTATCATCCGAATATGGTTTTTGGAAACTGTCTTGCGACATGCCATGAAAAGAGACATTCCCCACTTTTTCATTCATCCCAAATACAGCGATCATGCCATAACCCATTTTAGTTACTTGGTCCAAATCGGATTGAGCACCTGTAGATATTTTATCGAATACAATTTTCTCAGCAGCACGACCACCTAAGGTCATACACATGCGGTCAAGAAATTGCTCGGTGCGTGTGATATATTCTTCTTTGGGTAAATATTGCGCATATCCTAATGTGCCGATTCCACGAGGGACAATTGTCACTTTGACTAGTGGCGATGCATGCGGTAAAAACCATCCGCAAATCGCATGACCAGCTTCGTGGTAGGCGATGATCTCTTTCTCTTGCGGAGATATAAGTTTATTTTTCTTTTCAAGCCCGCCAATGACGCGATCAAGTGCAAAGTTGAAATCGTCGAGTCCTACCGCTTTTTTATTGAATCTGGCCGCTACCAACGCCGCTTCATTACAGACATTCGCGATGTCCGCTCCGGCAAAACCTGGCGTCATTTCGGCTAGTGTTTCAGCATTGACAGTATCGTCCGTTTTAATCGTTTTTAAATGCACTTTGAAAATGGCCTCACGTCCAGCAAGATCCGGTCGATCAATTCCAATCTGTCTATCAAATCGACCTGGTCTTAGCAGGGCTTGATCAAGTACATCCGGACGATTTGTCGCGGCCATCAAGATCACTCCTTTATCAGTTGAGAACCCGTCCATCTCGACGAGCAATTGATTGAGTGTATTTTCTCTTTCATCGTTACCGCCTTGAATGGCTCCGCGCCCGCGCGCTCGACCGATGGCATCTATTTCATCGATAAATACGATACACGGCGCCTTCTCACGCGCTTGCTTAAACAAGTCTCGCACCCGTGAAGCACCTACACCAACGAACATCTCGACAAAATCCGAGCCCGAAATCGAGAAAAAAGGCACGCCAGCCTCACCAGCGACAGCCTTCGCCAGCAATGTCTTACCTGTTCCTGGAGGTCCAACTAAAAGAACACCTTTAGGAATTTTACCTCCTAGACTTGTATATTTTTTAGGATTCTTCAGAAAATCTACGACTTCCATCACTTCCTCTTTCGCCTCATCCAATCCAGCCACATCGGCAAATGTCACATTGACTTTGCCCGCTTTATCAAACAAGGTCGCTTTAGATTTTCCAATATTAAATATCTGAGCTCCCGGTCCTCCGGCACCTCCACCCATGCGTCGCAAAAAGAACATCCACAAGGCAAACAAGAGTAAAAACGGGATCGTCCAACTCAGTAGCTGCGGCAGCCAGTTTTGTTTTTCGGTATAGATCGGAAATACACGATTCTCTTCCTGCACACTTTCATTCAGTGCATTGAGCTCTTTGGCAAAGTTCTCCGGCGGCCCGATATTGAACTGATAGTGTGGATTATTTGATAGAAAGCTCTTTTTATTTGCAGAGCTATAGGCCTGCTTGTCAAGTGCTTCTTTTTTCAAATAGACGTATGCCTCGCGATTATTGATAATCTCGAGCTTGGCCACATCATCACGCTTGACCATATCAGAGAACTTCCCGAATGTAATCGCCTCATTCTTCAATCCTCCAGCACTAAATACGTTGAGCGCAATCAAGAATAGCGCAATCATACCGTATATCCAGTACGAATTGAAGTTGAACTTCTTCGGTTTTTTATCTTCGTTATTCGGTTTATTATCTTCCATTAAGTAGTTCTGTCTGAACGTATGGCATAGGACGTTTCATACGGTCAATTGTTCATGATATATACTATCAATCGGTTATTTGAGTCCTTCTATAACGTATTGGCGCGAACGGTCGTTCTATCAAACGTGCTATAAATTTTCATATTCTGTCACGGCCGCATCCGACCATAAATCTTCGAGGTCATAAAACGCGCGCGTCTCCGGATAAAATACATGCACGACGACATCAAAATAGTCAAGCAACACCCAGTGCGCATGGTCTTTACCTTCATTATGGGACGGCGACATGCCAAGTTCTTGCTTCACGCGAACATGTACACGATCACTGATACCCTTGACTTGCGTCGTTGAATCACCTTCGCAAATGATGAAATAATCGACCGATGCGTCATCGATCTCGCGCAGATCAAACTTCATGATTCGCTTACCTTTGACATCTTGAATGCTATCGATTATCGTATCCAGGAGTTCTTCTGTGCTCGGTGCTGCCGTGGCAGCTTGTCTTGTTGATACAGTCAAATTTATACCTTAGTTTATTTATGTTACATCACAAATTTAATACATAATCATGTCTCCCGTCCTCATCCGCCATGCGGAACTGCCTTCCACGCATGAATATGCTATTGACTTAGTATCAAAAACAGCACCACAAGCGGGCACTGTCATAGTGGCAGCACATCAGACACATGGCCTAGGACGCTTTGACCGAGAATGGAAAAGTGCCCCTGGCGCGAATGCCTTACTGTCATGCATTTTGCATCCTACACACCTCCATCCAGACGAGGCATTTTTCTTGAATGTCATGGCTACGCTCGCGACGATACAGCTACTTGATGAAATGCATACCGAGGAAGCTTTGATAAAATGGCCAAACGATGTGCTGGTAAACGAGAAGAAAATAGCCGGCATTCTCATTCATAATCAATTTAACAATTACAAAATCGCATCTTCGGTAGTCAGTATCGGATTAAATGTGAAGCAAATAAAATGGCCTGATGGTATTTTAGCAACATCGATCCAACAAGAAATTAAAATCGATGTTTCCGTAGATAAAATGATTGATAAGTGGCTTGATAATTTTTTTAATTTATATACACAAAACCAAACTGAACTGGGTCGAAAACAATTACTATACATCTGGAAAAGCCACTTACTGGGATTTAATAAAAAATCGATTTTTCTCGATGTTGATGAAAATGAATTTGAAGCGACCTTGGCAGATGTTCAATATGATGGTCGATTAGTTCTGATGAAAAATAATAAAAAAACTTATGCGCATATGGATGATTTGCGATTCAGAAGGCTTGCATAATTAAATAAAATAATTGTTAATGAAAGATATCAACCGCGTAAGTCTTTTATCTATTGGTGATGAACTACTCATCGGGCAAGTAGTCAATACCAATGCTAGTTGGATCAGTCAACGCATGACCGAATATGGTTTTGAAGTAGGCCATCACCTCAGTGTAGCCGATACACAGGAGGATATTATTAGCGGACTATCATTATTAAGTGAGCAGGCCAATATCGTCATAGTGACAGGAGGATTGGGTCCGACAAAGGATGACATTACAAAGTTGGCTTTGGCGACTTATTTTAATGATACGCTTGATTTTCATGAAGAGACTTATGAAAGATTAGCAGCGATCATGAAGCGATATGGGCGCACCGTACAAGATAGTCAACGCGAGCAATGTCAACTGCCAAGTAAAGCGACCATTTATGAAAATGATATGGGTACAGCGCCAGGAATGTATTTCGATGAAAATGACGTCCATTATTTTTTTATGCCAGGCGTGCCATTTGAGATGAAACATTTATTTACCGAGCGATTCGTTCCGATATTAAAAGCGCAAGGATTAATTAGTGACCGCGTCAAAACGGTGACAATATTAACTGCCGGTATTGGCGAGTCTTCCCTCGAAGAAAAAATCACAGATATTGTCGAGACATTTCCAGAAGGGTTGGGCATATCTTATCTACCAGGAAAAGCTCAGGTGAGATTGCGATTGACAGGTCATGATATCGACCAATTAAGTATTGATGCATTCGTCAAAAAAATAGTTGATCGTATAGGTGACAAAGTTTTTGGATTCGGCGATGAAACGTTGGCCTCGGTTGTTGGAAGGATAGCAATCGAAAAAGGTTTGCAAATCGGGTTCGCCGAAAGTTGTACCGGCGGCGCCGTCTCTGCTCAGATCACGGCCATACCTGGAGCTTCCGCATATTTTAAAGGCAGTATCATTTCCTATGCCAATGAAATCAAGGAAGAAGTGTTGCATGTTTCACCAAAAACTATAGAAAAATATGGCGCCGTATCAGCAGAATGCGTTGAAGAAATGGTCGCCGGCGCGTTAGATGTGCTCGATATTGATATCGCCGTGGCCATTTCCGGTATTGCGGGTCCGACAGGCGGCAGTGAAGAAAAGCCGGTCGGTACGGTATTCATAGCAGTTGGCAATAGGCATGAAATAAAATCAAAGCGGTTGGTAGCTGCCAAGTCGCGGGATGTGAATATTGATTATTTTACGAGTTATGCGTTGAATTTGTTGCGGTTGTTTTTGGTGCGGGATTCACGGCGCATGGATACGTAAGGCAGTTTGAATGTGCGTTTTGTGAGTGAAATTTGTATATTTTGGATATTAGTACGTTATCGATTATTACCCAGACTCCGCAGGTCTGAAATTCAATTTGAAAAACATTAGAATTTATCCTAGGCAGATAAAACGTTCTTGATAACCATTGAGCTTCTAGGATTGATTTTATGCATAAAGAACCGGCAAAACTGGTATTGAAAACTAAGGACGTAGCGAACGTTGGTGAAAATTAAAATAATCATGAAAAAAAAATTAGCAATTATTACTCTTGTTTTGTTCTTCGCTATTAGTTATCATCTTTGGTCAAATCTGAAATGGAAAGGTGAATATTATAAAGATGATATCATTTTAATAGCAAAGGAACTTTTTGCTAAATTTGATGGTACAGAAGTTTTCCTGAACAAGCCAGAGATTAAAAAGCAATTATCAAATCAACAGCAAAATCTTTTGCTTAAAAAATTGAATACACCTTTTGTTCAAGTTACATACTCAAATTCGGAATCAACTTTTATCTACGCAGATAGTGTTGTGCTGTTTACAAAAACTGGCTTTCCAATTGGTGGGAACGAGCAGAATATACTAATTGACATGAGATATAATGCAAATCGACCTATCATCCCAGGAAGAGAATACAAGATATTTGAAAGATTAAGTGACAGGGTTTATTATATAAAAACTGGAATGGGGGTCTTAGGCTGGTAAATGCTGTTATAATTTGTGTTCCCAAAAAGGATCAAGAACAAAAAAATAAAGTTAGTATCTACCGAAAAAAACATAATGGAATACGAATTTGCCTATAGTAGGAACTATTTAAAATTAGGGTATAAAAAGAGAAAGCAACTAAGACAAGAATAAAATGAAATAATAGATAAAAAATACCGATAACACGCCACGGTGATAACATTCTCGGCTTGCCACAGGCGCAACACAAACCGAGTACGTTACGAGTTGCAACCGTTAGGACTCATCAGAATGAATGGAATCAATTTTAGTTAAAAAGAGCTAAACTAGCAGACAAAACGCGCAATATGTTGCTAAAGGAAAAATTACATAAACTCATCGATAAAATTGAAGATGAAGGAACACTTGAAGCATATCTCAATTTAATACTGAAGCTCAATATACATGAGAGTGCTAAGTTGTTCGCTGGTCTAAGTATCAAACAGAAGGAAGAGCTTGAAATTTCCTACCACGAAAGTTTTATTGAAACGAATTTGCTTTCAAACGAACAAGTCAAAAGCCAAGACAGACGATGGCTTTAAAAGTGTTGTAGAATTCTTGAGATGGTCCTGAGAAACCGGACACAAAATATTTATAATTTTAGGTTCGATGAAATCAGAAAACAGAAAGAAACGGAAGTATCGCAAGTGTGATGCAGCTTTTTAAAAGTAAGGCAATTAATCAGTTGAACAGCGGGCGAGCGGTTAGTGAAAGAGCCGTCAGTTTAGGGGTGGGAGAAGCCCTTCTATATCGCTAGAAGTCTAAGGGAAAAAAGTGTGAAATAGACAAAACGATGAGGTCAAGGCACTGAATCAGCTAATGTCGCAACTCAAAGAAGACAATGAGATTTTAAATAAAGCATTGCGCATTTTCTGCCAGAGCGAATATTGAAATACAAGTTCATAGAGAAAGAATATCAGCACCATGCAGTAAGTCCAATTTACGCATGTTTGGATGTTGGGACAAGCAGCTACTATCAATCTTTAAAAGCATCTAGGACCCACTACCTCATTGTACGTACTAGAAGAATCATACAAAATCAAGAACTGTCCATAACTCGGCACATCGATGACACACTCAGCTTGCCGCAGGCGCAGCACAAGCAGAGTACGTCACGAGTGACCACCTTCCTTCCACTCTATAAAATCGAAAACCACAACTCGCCACGAATATTTTGAAAATATCCTCAAGCAAATAAAATGATGAATCGGCGTTTAAGAAAGAGCTCCCATAGTTAAAATCAGGAAAATTTAATCCAAAACATAACTTTTGGCTTATATGATAGCCAAAAAGCATAACTTTTGGCTATTACAAAAGCTATTGGTATATTTGCGCATGATTAAAAGGACACTTACCCAGCTAGTAGAAGATAAGATTGGAAGTGGAAAAGCTATCATGATTATCGGACCTAGACAAGTAGGAAAGACAACAATGATTCTCAATCAGCTTCAACATCAAGACTATGCATTTTTTGATGGAGATGATCCATCGACAAGAGCGGAGTTAAATAGTCCAAATACTGAAAAAATTAGACAACTTCTTGAAGGGAAAAAAATTGCCTTTATAGATGAAGCACAGCGTATTAACGGGATTGGTTTAACGTTGAAGATAATAACTGATCAATTTAAAGATGTTCAATTATGGATAAGCGGGTCATCATCATTCGATCTCTTTAATGAACTCAATGAACCATTAACAGGAAGAAAGTGGGAATATGAACTTTACCCAATAAGTTGGGAGGAATATCAAAACCATGTAGGGTATTTAAAGTCCAACAAAGATCTAGAAAATAGGCTAATTTATGGCATGTATCCAGATATTATAAATAGCAAAGCAGGTCGAGAAAAAGAAATTCTACGAAATTTAGTTAATAGCTATTTGTATAAAGACATATTGTCACATGGAGACATTAGAAAGCCTGAAGTATTAGAGAAACTTGTTCAAGGATTAGCTTTGCAAATTGGAAGTGAAGTTAATTATAATGAGCTGAGTCAGCTTGTATCGATTTCAAAAGATACGGTTCAGAGATATATTGATATTTTAGAAAAAGGATACGTAATTTTTAGATTACGATCATTCAACAGAAATGTAAGGAATGAAATAAAAAGAGGACGGAAAATTTATTTCTATGACAATGGAATAAGGAATGCCATCATTGGAGAATTTAGTGATATTAATAATCGACAAGATGTCGGCATGTTGTGGGAAAATTTTCTCATTTCAGAAAGAATAAAACAAAATAATTATAAGCTAACATTTGCCAAGTCGTATTTTTGGAGGACAAAACAACAGCAGGAAATAGATTACGTTGAGCAAACGGGTTTGAATCTAAGTGCCTATGAATTTAAGTGGAGTTCAAAGGTAAAAGCAAGGTTTTCAAAAACTTTCATTGACGCTTATGATGCTGAGGGCAAAGTTATAAACCAAGAAAATTTCAGAGAATTTGTAATCATTTAAATATGCTGAACTATGGCCGGAACAGCAAGATTTCCAGTGTCAGTCATACGCCTAACCTGCAAATTAAGAGGTTTCGTTTAATACACGAAAACTAATCAGTTACGTAAATTTGATGTATTAAGCTAGGCAATAAATATGTATCGTAAATGGATGACGAACTTGAAAGACTAAATAACGAACTCAAAAGAAAGCATAATGAAATCAATAACGCCGGTATAATTGATTTTGAAGGTTATTCCCCTTCAGAAATAACGACTATCCTATATAACCCCATGGACCCAAATTGTGTAGTTCAATTTTCGAAACTTGATGACACTGATTTAAATGAGATTCCATTATTAATGCAAGTGAAATTCCTCTGCGAGATTGTCCGACGTGAAGGAAAACTAAAACTAACTTCTAAAGATTACTTGTCAGTAAAAGTAGTTAAAGAGCTGTACTCTACCGGATTGATGAAGGATCACATGATCGAATCTGGAATCTCCAAATTGTATAGAGAAAATGAGTGCCTGCCCGTTCATCTAACTCATATCGTAGCCACTGTGACAGCACTTTTCAAAAAGACAAAGGGAACAATCACTATATCTAATAAAGGAGAAAAGCTTCTCAAAGATGACAATATATTGTTGCTTGCAATACTTGAAACCTGTTTGACAAAGTATAACTGGGCCTATTTTGATCGATACGAAAGTGAATCTATTGGGAGGCTAGGAGCGCTTTTTTCATTTATCTTATTGAGTAAATATGGTTCGGAAACCAGAAATGTAAAGTTTTATTCAAATAAATATAAAAAGGCTTTCCCAATTTTAATGCAAGAAATAGAATCCTCTAGATTTCTATCTGATGAATCCATATTTAATAGTTGCTATGAATATAGAACATTCCATCGGTTCATGAATTTTTTAGGAATATTGGAATACGTAAATGGCAATTTTAACGCTGCCTCTACAATCAAAACAAATGACCTATTTCATAAACTGGTCAAGTTGAAACCGCATCAATCGCTAAGTAATTCAAACTAACCAAAAGAAAGTCCTCCGCGACAAATATTGCTTTGCAAAGACTTAAAAATCCGAAAATTACTTAAACTACGATAAAAAAATAATACTTCTAAATCTCATGACATGAAAAAAATAATATTTATACTCGCCATATTACTAACATCGCTGAATTCATATGCGCAAACAGAAAGTAATCAAAGCGTGCAAGCTCAAAATAAAAAAGATATTCCAGCAACATATGAACTATTTCCAACTCAAAATATTTGGATATTTATCAAATTAAATACAAGTAATGGTCAAATGTGGTTGGTTCAATTTGATGTTGATAACGAAAATCGATTTGAATCGTATCTGAGAGTCCTACCTCTTGTTGATGAGGAAAAAGAAATAGATGGCAGGTTCACCCTCTATTCAACACAAAATATGTGGACATTTCTTCTTCTTGATAAAATTGACGGTCGTACGTGGCAAGTGCAATGGTCCCTTGATACTGAAAATAGATTTGTTCTTCCAATCCATTAGAATTGTTTATACAATTACCATTCTGGAAATATATAGAATGCAAATGAGTGCTAGATAAGTGTTTCAAAATAACTGAGTTTCAAGAAAAGTCCAATCACAACATAAGTTAATTTGATCATACCCAAATCATTTCATATAGAGACATCATAAGCAGATATCTCGACCTTATTTAAGTTTCCTAGTTCTTACATTTGAGGACAATAGATCGGCGTGTCTAACCACGCAACCACCACAATCAACTAAATGGAATCAACACCAAAAACAGGCTTTCAGGGCTTGATAGAAAACTGGAAAAGTGATTTAATCGCTGCCGTAAGTGTCTCACTCATTGCCTTGCCGCTTTCGCTAGGTATTGCTTTGGCAGCAGGAGCACCAGCCATGTCGGGAATCCTTTCGGCAGTTATCGGTGGAGTAGTCACAACACTGTATCGTGGGGGCCATATATCGGTCAACGGACCTGCAAAAGGAGTGATTGCGGTCATCCTTTTGGGTATTGCACTGATGGACGATGGTTCGGGGCAGGCTTTCAACTATGTGTTGGCGGCAGTGGTTGTATCGGGTGCCATTCAGGTGGTGTTAGGGTTGTTGAAACTAGGGCGATTGGCGGATATCTTTCATTCATCTGTAATTCATGGGCTTTTGGCCGCTATTGGAATTATCATATTTGCCAAGCAGATCCATGTGGCTATGGACACGCATTCTGATAGTCCGAGCATCATACAAAACCTCATTGATGCAGTTCGATACTTACCGCAAGCCAATCCATTTGTGGTAGTAATTGCTTTGGCAGGTTTACTCTTATTGCTATTTCATTCCAAAATCAGTAATCGGTTTTTTCATATTTTACCTGCGCCCATGTGGGTCATCGCCCTTTCTATTCCGTTTGTTTATTTTTTCAATTTCTTTGACCAGCATACCATGTCATTCTTTGGCAAAGGATACGAGGTAGGGCCTCATCTCTTATTGGATATTCCCAATAATATTATGGATTCAATCATGCATCCAAATTTTGGTAAAATAAATACGATTGAATTTTGGACTACCGTATTGTCAATCTTAATTATAACAAGTATTGAATCCCTAGCCATCGCAAAGGCCATTGATAAAATTGATCCTTATAAACGAAAGACGGATTTGAATAAAGATTTGACTGGCGTCGGATTGAGTACAATGGTCGCTGGATTGATTGGAGGTTTGCCAATTATTGCCGTGATTATTCGAAGTACCGTCAATATCCACAATGGCGCGAAGACAAAATGGTCCAATATGTATCAAGGACTTTTATTGTTGCTCTTCATAGTGGTCCTGAGCCCCATCATGAGACAAGTACCACTTTGTGCTTTTGCCATTCTGCTTGTGTATACTGGGTTCAAGTTGGCCTCGCCTGCGGTTTTCAAACAAGTCTATAGTCAAGGAACTGAGCAATTAATATTCTTTATGGCCACCATGATATTGACGCTTTATACCAACTTATTGATTGGGTTACTCGGCGGATTATTATTGGCCATGGTCAGTCACATGCTCTTAGCACGGGTGTCTATTCCTCAATTCTTTAAAATGGTTTATAAATCAGGGTCGGAATTGATTACTAATTCAGATGGGAGTTATGATTTAAAAATCAAAGGAATCGCGAATTTTTTAGGTATCTTAAAAGTCGATAAATTAGTTACTCAAATTCCTACTGGCGCAGATGTCAATATCGATCTTTCGGAAACCAAACTGGTTGGTATTACCTACATGGACTATCTGGTAGATTATTTAAAAACACAAAAAGATACGGGAGGTAAAGTCATCATAAGTGGATTGGATTCGCATGTTTCATCGTCGACGTATAATAGAGCACTAAAGCTTTCATTAAAGAACTCCGGAGCTAAACTATCTCCAAGGCAAACGCGATTGCAAAATTTAGCCAATGAAAAAGATTATCAATACGCGAGTCAAATAGATTGGAATACATCATATTTGAAGAACTTTCACTTTTTTGAAGTTCGACCAATCGAAAGCAAGTTTAATCGTCTGACGGGTACGTTAAACGGACTAGATGTATCGTGGGAAATCGCAGACGTTACCTTCAATGAAGGCGCGGCGTTTACAGCTGAGACATTTTACACAACATTGATGGTCTTAAAGCTGAATAAAAAAATACCTGTGTTCACTATGGAAAAAGAAGGTGTATTAGAAAGAATATTTGATCGCGTAATGGCTTTTACCGGCTATAAAGATATTGATTTTGAAATGTACCCTGATTTCTCAAAAAAATTCCTAATTATGGGAAATAATGAAGCTGAAATTCGATCATTCTTCACACCTGAAATTATTCAATTCTTCGAAAACCATCAAATTTATCATTTAGAGAGTAATGGTGAGGCTCTCATTATCTTTGATAAAATCAAACTAGCACGCACGGATGAAACTATTGCTTTTATTGATTACGGTCAACAATTGGCCACCCTACTAAATCAAAAAGTCAAATAATGATTCAACGAAAACCTTTTTTAATCACCCTCCTCTTCACGTTCTTTTCCGTTGGAAGTATTTCAATTACATTTTCTCAGCCGTCGCTTTTTAACTATGAAATGTATGTGAGCGATAATGGTGACACATTAAAATATAGGCAGTTGATGTCGGATTATGATCCAGACAGCAAATATCCACTTGTCATCTTTCTACACGGTGCTGGTGAGCGAGGAAATGATAATGAAGCGCAGTTAAAATGGGGCGTTATGAATTTCGCGTCGAGTGATAACATGAAAAAATATCCTTCCATCATTATTGCTCCCCAATGTCCAAGAGATAAGAGTTGGGGAAATTTTTCATATGATGATATGTCACTTCAGCCATCACCAACGCAACCGATGAAATTATTGATGGAACTCATCGAACAATCGATTAAAAACCTACCTATAGACACCAGTCGGATTTATATTACTGGTCTTTCTATGGGAGGATTTGGAACGTTTGATGCTGTTTCCAGACATCCAGATTTATTTGCCGCAGCCGTGCCTGTTTGTGGCGGAGGTGACCCGTCAACGGCTTCTATCATATCACATATTCCCATGTGGATATTTCATGGAGCATTGGACCAATCCGTTCACCCTCGGCTTTCGCAAAACATGGTTGACGCATTAACCAACGCAGGTGCGCAACCAGGATTTACATTATATCCGGAAGTCGGACACTTTTCCTGGATTGCAGCTTATAGTGATACGATGATAATGGATTGGTTGTATCGACAGAAGAAATGAATTCTAATTCCTCCAAGATGAAAATTACTTAATAATAGGAATCATAGAATCTTATAGTTCAAAGTTGAAAATTAGCTGCTTTTGGCCATTAGATATTGGCTTCTGGCTCGAACAAAACTTAATATCAAGCAACATAAGTTTAAGAATATTTTCTAACTTGCTCATGAACCTGAAACAGACGTAAAGGCACTTAGCAAAATGAAGATCGTCACTAAAAATTGCGCATTGGACTTTTTAAAAAAAAATTAATTCAATTCGTTAGTATAAGATGGTTTAGTATACTTTTGAAAACACGCCTGCCATTGCCCTACTTCCAATTCTCAGCAAGATGGAATATGATGTATTATTAATGGAACTTCTAATCCTTGACAAATTTGCTACTCTTGTAGAATGATATTTTCTATATTTGATAAACTCAATCATCATACAAATTGAAAAACAAATACTCACTTCTATCTCCGTTACTTACGCTGGCATTCCTAGGACTTGGTCAGCATCACAACGGTCAAACGATTAAAGGATTGTTCTTTTTATTTGGTGGATATTTCATTATATTAATTTGCGGATTAGCCGGTTTGTTCGTGCACTTTTATGGAATGGTAGCTGGTCTATTAATTTTAGTTTCTTATAAAGCTTTTGCGTGCTTTGATGCTTATAGAGGAAGTGAAAATATCGAAACAACCAGATCTAAAACGCTTCGTTCTATCTTATTTTATTTTATACACATTATTATCTATCTACTCCTCGCTACTACAGCACCACCGCTAATTAGATATTTTATCGGCTTCGAAACTTTTGAAATTCCGACTTCGTCCATGTATCCAACTTTAGAAGTCGGAGATAAAATACTGGCAACCAATATCGAACATGAAAAAATTCAACTAGGTGATATCATCACATTCCATCAAAGTGATGGACAAATATATCTCGGAAGAGTGCTTGCACTTCCGAACCAAGACATTAAAGTAAAAAACGACCAAGTCATATTTGAGAATGGTAAAGAGAAATGGGAGAAGACAACAACGACTTACGAACAAGGCATCAATTATCAGAATTATTATTGCACACTACCAAATGGCAAGACATATTATGTCAGACAAGTAGTACTATCAGAAACTCAAAAATTCGGATCAGACAACAAGCCAACCATCAATTCATACAGCGTACCCGAAGCTCATGTATTCATTATGAGTGATCAACGAAGTCACTCCCTTGACAGTCGAAATTATGGTGCCATAAAGTTGAATGGACCAATTAAAAAAGTTAATTATATCTGGTGGAGTCATTCAATAGATCGAGTTGGACTGAAACTGGATTGAACCTCTTGGATTTCATAATAAAAATCACAGGGATCCGAGAGTTGGGTTGTTAAACAAGTCAAACCTCGGAACTCTTATTTCATATGGGCTACTGTTTTGCATCAAAATAATTTGATCACTTCAAAAATGTCTATAAAAATTGGCAAATTCGAAGAATGGATTGAGTTTAGTGGTCACATGCCGTTGTTTATAGGTCATTTGGAATAATGAGTACTTTATGAAAACTCGGTTGCGAGCGATGCACAAATTTTTAACTTTATCCTGGATCTTTTATCCTGGATCAAAATTTACATCAACAGAAATTCTGTTAAATACAATGAATGACTATTGATCTCCAGAATACACCACGAACGGGGTGGTATAAAGCAATTCATCCTGCATATTGTATATTGTCAAAAAATAAAGACCACTTAAAAGATTTTCAGAATTTAAAAGTATTTGGTTGGAGAATATTTCACCCCTTACAAAAACGATATTACCCGCAACACTACGTACAACCAATTTTACTTTACTGCCGTAGTTCCAAGATACATTTATCATTTCTGCACTTGGATTAGGCCATAATTTTACATTAATATCTGCGGCTACATCAATTGCTCCACTGAGCACATCCAGGCCGTCACAATTTTCATCAATACCATTATTTGGAATTTCCATAGCACCAGGATGAATTTCGAAATTAGTATCATCACAATCTGTACTATCGACTACATAGCCTTCAGGAGGGTTGATCGATGGAGAATTAAATGTTACAGCGGCATTTCCATATTCATCGCCATCCATATCTTGAAAATAGGTATGCGGCAGCAACCAATCAAAGGCCCATTGAATACCCGTACCTTGAGAAATTAAAAAAATCTTCTCTGGAAACATGTGATTTGATTCCAAATCAAATACAGACGGATAACTCAACTCAGCATCCAAATCTGCCCAAGTTTCTCCACCATCAGAACTTAGCTCCATGGATTTATATGTTGGTTGAACAAAACCTCCACTGTACCCAGCGAATGAAGATCCCAAAAAGATATATTCTTGTCGCACTTCACTTTCCAAGACTGAACGCACATGGTCGCCGGTGTGCAGTTTCGACCAGGTCACACCATAATCTTCACTTTTGTATAAGCCTTTGTTCGGACCAAATGCTGTTGCAAATACATAACCTGAATCCACGAGTGAAGGATGAATACATGATACTCCCCTGTAAGTGTGTCTAAAGAATTCTGACGTATTGGAAGATTCTTGCATTTCTGGGTGACCAGTATTTTCCCAACTTATTCCAGCATCGATACTTCTATAAAACCCTTGGCTTCCACCTGCATAAATAATATTCGAATCAAACGGATCAACTTCAACAAAGGATAATCCTCCAATCGAACCAGAAATAGCCCAGTTAAAACCATCGTCATCGCTTTTATAAATGTCTCCTGACACGATACAGAACATCTTCCTATTATTTTCAGGACTATTTCGATCAATACTTATATCAGTAATCAATGAACTCGCAGGCAAACCGGTATTGCTTAATTGCCAAGAAGCGATATCTCCAGTATTATCGCTGCGCACCAAGTGGGCAAACAGCGTATCCCTCAATACAGCCCAAACAACATTTGCCCGAGTTGGGTCTGTTGCAATACTATGGGTATTCCCTCCGAATCCATTCCATCCTGCCGTATATGTTGGATCATTACAAGATTCCCAGCTGATACCTGCATCTTCACTTCTCCACAAGCCATTGTCAGCAAATCCAGCAAACACCATATTTGGATTGGCCTCACTTATTTCAATATCGATCACGACAACATTGTCTACACCCGTACTTTGCCAGCTTCCAGGAGTCACTTCAGTAGTAAATAAGTTTTCAAAATGATCGCCTCCGTCTGTTGTCCCATAAACAAATCTGGTATTCACCCAATACAAATTATTAGCATTAGACAAGTCTTCTCCAAGCGTTTTGCAGTAAGCCCCATTTGATCCGAAAGACCGATGAATGACACT
>ENA-ORXU01000911-ORXU01000911.1-marine-metagenome-genome-assembly--contig:-NODE-911-length-28348-cov-5.562768_pt1 | contig 28348 bp, 20 predicted proteins | sample MGYA00237869_ERZ511484 | MGnify/ENA metagenome assembly ERZ511484 | reverse complement strand
ATGGAGCCACCCCCACCTGTAACCAATACACATTTGCCTCGCAACAAGTTGACAATTGCCTCGCGATCAGTCTGAATCGGATCACGCCGCAGCAGATCCTCTAGCTGGATCTCGCGCATCTGCTGCAAATCAAATTGTCCATTGAACAGTTCAGTCAAGCTCGGCATCGTCTTGGTGGCTACACCAGCGTCTTTGCAGATGTTGATCACTTGGCGCATCTCTTTACCGGATGCAGAGGGCATAGCAATCAAAATCTCATTAATCCTATATTCACGAACGAGATTTGGGATGTCGGTCCGATTACCCAGAACCTTCACGCCACGGATATTCACGCGGCTTTTTTCTAGATTATCGTCGATAAAACCGACTGGCACCATGCCAAGTTCGCTTTGGTTCTGGATCTCGCGTAGGCAGAGGCTGCCCGCCTGACCCGCACCGACAATCAAGACGCGTTTGCTTCTCCCATTTGGATTTCGATTCTGCCAATGTTGCGTAATACGAATGCTAAGTCGCAGCCCACCGACAAAGAAAAGAGCGAGCAGGGCCTCGATAAATGGAATAGATCGAGGGGGCATATATCTTAATAGTGCCGGATCAGTATTACTGATCAGTTGATGCAAACCAAAAAAGATGACGAGGATGAGCGTTGTTGATAGCGTCATGATTGCCGTAATCAAGGTTAACTCATCAATGCCAGCAAATTGCCAATAGCGGCGATAGAGACCGACCGTATAGGAGAGACCAACACGGATGGCCACCGAAACAGCAATGTAAAGCAAAAGCCCCAATGCATAGGTAAAGGGGCTGCTTGGGTTATCGGTACGCAACAGAATCGCCATCATTGGCGTAACACAAAAAATAAAGATATCGAGAAGCAAGAAGTGGCGATTGCGTAATAGTAAGAGACCATGCGCAAGGCGCAGGCCTGCAGGGGAAGTATTATTCATTTCAGGTTCACTCACAAATGTTAGTTAGCTGCTTATTCAGTTATAGAATCTGCAAATTGATTGATATAAACTGTATCAACTTAAGCTGATAGGCACGTTGTCAGTTTTTCCATCAAAATTAACTGACTGGACAAACATGCACCCAATCGTTTGCGCAATCAATTTCAAACTTGCATAGTACTCCAATAAAACTGTTGAAATTATGGCAGCTTAAAAATGAAAAATGTCTTACGATCTAGGAACAGATTACAAGACATTTTTCGTTTACAGCCTAAAATTTTCTATATCAATATAGTTACGACACCTAATTTCTCGCAACAATATTTGATTTTGCTACACGTGAACAGGCTCCATACGTGCCTGCGTATTATAGATACATTGAACTACTTCGGTAACGCGTGTCAAATCCGCCTTGGTTAGATTTGAACCAGAGGGTAGGCAAAGCCCATTCGTAAACAGACGCTCTGAGACTGCCCCACCAAATGATTCGTATTGCGCAAAGATGGGCTGCAGATGCATTGGTTTCCATACAGGTCGAGCCTCAATATTTTCAGCCTCTAATGCTAGCCGTACATCTTCACGCGTCGAGCCAAATTTTTCTGGTTCGATTGTTAAGGTGGTGAGCCAACGAGTATGTCGACCCCACTGTGCTTCGGGCATGAACTCGACACCGGATAGATGACCCAACGCAGCTTGGTAAAATTCAAAATTATGCCGTCTCGCCTGCACACGATCTTCCAGAACGCGAATCTGGCCACGTCCAATCCCAGCCAAAACATTACTTAGCCGATAATTATAACCAATTTCACTGTGTTCATAATGGGGAGCTTGATCCCGCGCTTGGGTAGCCAGCTTTTTTGCATGAGCAATCAGTGCCGAATCATCGGAGACAAGCATCCCGCCACCCGATGTTGTGATGATTTTGTTGCCATTAAATGAATAAAATCCAGCTTTACCAAATGTGCCGGGCATGCGTCCTTTGTATGTTGCGCCTAACGATTCTGCGGCATCCTCTATCAATGGAACATCGTATTGATTGCAAAGTGCCAAAATCGGATCGATATCTGCGCTTTGCCCATATAAATGAACGAGCACAACGGCTTTGGGTAGCTTTCCAGCTTTGGCTTTGGTGTGCAATGCCTCTGCCAATAACTCTGGATCCATGTTCCATGATTGAGGGTCACAGTCAATGAAGACAGGGCAACCACCTAGATAGACAATCGGGTTGATCGTGGCTGAAAAAGTCAGGGTAGAAACCATCACTTCATCCCCAGTTTGGACGCCAAGATGTATGAGGGCTAAGTGCAACGCGGCTGTACCAGAACTAACGGCTGCGGTATGCTTGCTGCCGACTAATTCAGCAAACTCATTTTCAAATGCGTCTAGATGTGGACCAACAGGGGCGATCCAGTTTGTGTCAAAGGCCTCTTGTACAAACTGTGCTTCAAGGGGGGACATATGAGGGGTTGATAGATAAATACGGTTGTTCTTCATAAACTTTATGTTACTTATAAAAAAACATTTAAAACTTTGACAGTAAAATTTATTTATTCACGGTTCATTATCTGAGTTTTAAATAATATGGTTATTAAACGGCTAATTATTACTCTCTACAGCAGGAAGCCCCATAACAGTTACGTTAGATGGCACGTCACGATGTACAAGTGAACCCGCCGCAATGGTAGACCAAGATCCGATATTTTTTTGGGGCATTATCGTTGCACCAATTCCAACTAATGTTCCTGTGCCAACTGTTATGTCGCCTCCAAGATGTGTACCAGGTGCAAGATGGACATGATCTTCTATAATGCAGTGGTGGTCAACGGTGCAACCCGTATTTAGAATCACGTTTGCACCAATAGATGCACCAGTATTAATAATTACACCTGCGGCAACGGATGTACCTATTTCTATTTGAACATTTTGTGCAATAATTGCTTTAGGATGTATAGCTGTAGCAAATGTGACATTTTTATCCTGCAGCCACTTAAAAAGACGCTGGCGAACATGATTGCTACCAATTCCCATAATTACAGTATCATATGTAACCAAATCGATCTGTTCGATAGTTCCAATAATTGGTAATCCCATAACTGACTTTTTAGCTAAATGCGGATCATCGTCTAGAAATCCAATGGGGGTAACTATATTTCCTGAGGCGTTCATCGATAATAAAATATCTGCAACGACTTGCCCATGACCCCCAGAGCCGATAATTAACACATTCATCTAATGAGATTAGTCCGCTTGCGTCTGTAAACTATTGATGCTGCCTCGAAACTCATCTACTGTTACTACACCTTCTTGATTAATTCCATCGCGCATAAATACACGGACAACAGTTAAGAGAATAATTTTAAGATCAAGCAGTAAAGTTAGGTTGTCCACGTACCATATATCTTTCTCAAACTTGTTTTCCCATGAAATAGAATTTCGTCCATTGACCTGTGCCCAACCTGTAATACCTGGTTTAACATCGTGCCGCCGCATCTGCTCTGGCGTGTACCGCTCAAGATATTGCATCAATAAAGGGCGAGGCCCGACCAGGCTCATGTCTCCCGTGATGACATTATAAAGAGCGGGCAACTCGTCTAAGCTGGTACTGCGCAGAAAACGGCCAAATTTCGTAAGTCGAAGTGAATCAGGCAAGAGATGACCGGCTGCATCGGTTGCATCGTTCATGCTCCGAAATTTAGCCATGGTAAATGGCTTGCCATCTTTCCCTGGGCGCTGTTGAGTAAAGAGGATCGGTGATCCTAGTTTGAAGCGAACGATGAGAGCGACAAGTACGATTATTGGCAAAAGCGTTAGTAAGCCAAACAGACAAAAAACTATATCGAACAACTGTTTACCAAATTGTTTATACATCTTATTTACACCACCTAACATTGCACCTACCTAAAGAGACGCCCAGCAGAACAAATGTTTCACATAGGCGGGATCTTCCTATTAGAGCCCGCACGGATCTGTTTAATCCATCCTTGAAGCCAAATGCGATTAAACAGATTCGTTCCAATTTTACATCACTTTAGGCAGGTGCAATGTTACAATGTGCTGATTAAGCGATTGTGGCTCCATAATTGTTTTGTAAACTTAGCTTGCCATAAAAATCTGCGTCAATAGCTTGACGAATTGCGCTGATTGATCCGCTCGATTGAAATTTTCTACGACATAGCATCGTGCATTGCGGCCCATCTCTTTGGCCGATTCCTGGTCATTTGCCAACTGTAGAGCAGCCGTTGCTAGATCCTCAGAATTGCCTGGCTGAACAAACAGACCGCCTTCGGCATCGTCAATTACCTTGCGGATAACACCATCTATGCCCAGAATCGTTGGTCGCCCAGCAGCCATATAGTCGAAGACCTTATTCGGATAGGTCGTTTTGAACATAGGAATATCTTGCAATGTGGCAAGGCAGACGTCTGATGCTGCCAGTATGTCTACCATTTCATCCTTCGGCACAACGCCCGTAAAGATAATATTTTTCAACTCTTTTTGCGCAACCATCTCTTCTAATTCTTTGCGCTTCATACCATCTCCAACAAGTAAAAACCGAAGGTTTTCGTGCTCTTTTAGCTGCTCGGCTGCCGTAATAATGGTCGGGATGTCGTTGGCCATGCCCAATGCACCGGCATAGGTTAAGACGAACTTACCTTGCAGATCCCAACGCTCTTTTACCGATTCCCCTGTAGAATCTGGATTGAACATTGACGGATCAACGCCATTCGGAATCAACGTCACCTTCTCTGGGGCGATTCCTTTCGCTATCACATAGTCGCGATACGCCGGAGAGTTAACCAAAATATGGGTGGCTCTGGCATATAAGAAGCCTTCTAACCAACGGGACATACGAATCAGCAATGGATTGCGTAGAATCCCCATATCAATCGCAAATTCAGGCCACAAATCACGCACCTCCAGCAAGAGGGGCTTACGGCGTATCGCAGCCACCAGCCAAGCTGAAAAAGCTTGGAAGATTGGCGGAGAGGTTCCCATCACAAGATCGATGGGACCAGCACGTAACGCAGACCAGATCGATGCAAGCATGAAGCTTAAAAAGGAAATCACGCGCCAGACAAACCCACTATGCAGCGAAGGATAGGTGTAAGCCCGCACAATATGCACGCCGTCGACATATTGTTCCCGGTCTAGCTTCGAGTCTGCCCCTGTAACCTGAGTGCCTGTTAGATAGCTACGTTCGCTGGCTACAACCGTAAATTTTTCACCCTGCTCAACAGCGTGACGAGCCAATTCAAAGTGTCGGGTTCCACCAGGTTCTCCTGGCAAAACAAAGGCTTGGTGAATTAATAAGGTATTCATATTTTATCGAAATTTGAAAAATTCTTGACGCACACAGTGGCGCAGAATTGACTATACTCAAACAATATTCAGTGGACCACAGCAGCCATACATTAAGCATTCTGTGAATGGGCCACTGCTGTCTACTGATACTCTTTAAAATTGATTTATCGCAAGTTCATCTTTACTACCATCTTGAAGCAGAAGATCGATGTTGCTTACTAGTGATTCTGATTCTCTTAGTTTCGAACCGCTGCTGCCGCTCTCTTTATCGATGGTCAACTCTGCTTGCCAAAGAGCGTGCGATAGAGTCAGTCCACTTTCCGTGGCAGTCACTTGACACGTACCAGGGCCCAGCAATGTCCAAAAATTGATCGACTGAGCCGTAGCGGATAGGGCGATCGATAGAGCTGGTTGGCGAGTCATATAGTAAGGTGAACGCCACCCTCTCGGATCATCAGGTAATGCGCGTTGCAAATCAACAATCGTTGTGTCAATCGATGCGCCAAGTTGGATCTGATACCCACCTTTAGGAGTCGATAAGGTCACTCTTTTAGACGGTTCGTCCCACTCGAATGGATAATCGTTTAGCAACCAATGCAGGCAATAATCATGATTCTTCTGGCTCTCAAGCCTGTCTAGGATTAGCCATTGTTCTGATGGCAGTTGAACGATGGATCTAACATGTGTTGTTGGTGCCTCAAGGCGATGATAGCCGTGATGCTCTCCTTCCCAGTAAGTCAGGTGTCCGGCTTCGGATTGAGTAGCGTAGCGCTGGGCGGTCGTCAACCAAGGCAGCCAGAGGAATTTACCCACCTTGTCCATCTGATCGCGCCCATCAACGGCGACGGTGTTATGATATTGCGTGCGCGAAAGCGCGTAGTTCCATGGTTGGGGCGCATTATAGCTGTATGTGCTGGCGTCACAGGCGATATTTTCGCCTTTCCACCACAAATCCACATGAAGTGCGTCAGCATTGCCTGGCCGATCTTTATAAAGGCCACAGCGTGTAAAGACAAAGCCGTTTTCCGAACGCAACGTGTAGTATCCGCTTGGTTCTGCCGAGAAGTTTTTCCGCTCCGTTTTGCCTACGGGGTTGTCGAGGGCTTCTGCTCCAAAGAGCCAAAAAAGCTCTTCGTCCCACGGCCCTGCATCATAAGAGCGTTGCTGGCTTGTAAGATACCGTGCAGCACCAATTGCTGGACGAAAATCTAAATAGTCGCAGTTGCTCAATGGCAAGATCAGCGCGCCATCATTTGGCCCATAAAGGGGTAAAGATCCGCTCTCTTCATCTTGGAGTTGGTAGAGAAAGTTGGCAGCTCTATCGACCCGCTCTTTTAAGCTTTGGCTTAATGGTTGACCATGAATATCACCTAGGCGAATTGCCCATAGATAATCGTGTAGCATGACTCTGTGATAGTTCACCGAGTTCTGAGAAAAGGCTCCATCATCATAGATGAGCTCCTGTGCCAGCGCCTCTAAGACCTCGCGGCCTTTTTCGAGCCAACTATTTGCGGACTTAAATTCGGGAAAATTTAGGCCAATCGTCCATAGACCAACTCCCTCGCTAATGCCATGGTTGTTGCGCTGACTGAGCGCGTAGTCGAGATTGCTTTCAATGCGGTGTCCAGAAATGGCAATCATCTGAGCCAATGTTGCCACCCGTTCTGGCGTGGATGAGGCAGAATCGGCAAAACCATAGAGTCCAAATGTCCAGGCCATCACCCGAAAAGTGGTCTCCTGACCACACTTCCAATTGGGACCAGTTTGGGGCGGGTTATGTTGCCGCCAATCTTCGACCAGCGACCAGAAGAGTTGGGCGTATGCTTCGTCTCCCGTTCGCCAGTAAGCTCGCACTAATGTATAGGCAAAGCTAAAGCGACTTGGCTCCCAAATAACTTTAATATCGCCATAACCAAAATCGGGGATTTCGCTCCAATGTTGATCGGCGGGTGCCTCATCCTGAGTAAAAGGGTTGCGAAACCAATTGGGTGGAGAGCCCATATCGCCCACCGTCCGCTCGAAATAGTGCAGCTTGCCAAACGCAATCTGATCCGCAATCTCTATGACTGGAGAGCCATCGATATCCCACTGATTGAAAATAGACGAAAATTGCTCTCGCTGCTCTGGCAAAAAGAAAAAGGGCAACGATTGCCCCTTTCGATAGTCCATATAAGCTTGCGGCGTGGCGAGTTCATGCTCGTTGAGAAAATTCGTTAGTGGCTGTTCATTCCATAAAGTTGCTGGAAGCCGTTTCCGCATGGTTCCCGCTCGCTGCTGGAGCGCATACTTCACCCGATAAGCCATCCAGCCTAGCCCTAAATGTTGCCAAAGCTGGATGGCTACTTTTGCTCTGGCAATTTGTGTTTTGCCGATCATGCTGTGACTAAAACCTCTTGATCTGCATCCTGCTTCGCTTGCGATACAATTAAGTCAGCGATTCGCTCGCTGGCTTTACCATCCCAAAGAGGTGGAATTTGACCAACTTTTGCATTGCCCGCAAGGACTTGCGCAGCTTCGTGACGCAACATTGCCATATCTTGACCAACCAAAATATTGGTTCCCATGGTGACAGTCACCGGTCGTTCGGTATTTTCACGGACTGTCAGACAAGGGATACCAAGATAGGTGCTCTCTTCTTGGATGCCCCCAGAATCGGTCAGAATTAATTTGGCCTGCGTCTGCAAAGCTAGAAAATCGAGATAGCCGAGCGGCTCTGCCAGTATAAGTTGTGAACCCTCGATCGATAACCCCATATCGCTCATACGCTTGCGGGTACGAGGGTGAATTGGGAAGATTAGAGGGATATCCTGACTAATCTCGACTAATGTATTGATGATCTGCGGCAACATCTCTGGGTCGTCTACATTGGATGGACGATGCAGCGTGACCAGACCATAACCTTGCGGTGATAGCCTAAATCTTTCATGCGTCCCCTTGGCTTTGGCTTTTGGCAGCAAGCGAATCAACGTATCAATCATCACATTACCAACAAAATGAATTTTCTCGTCGGCAACGCCTTCATGCTGTAAATTTTCATCACCGTCTGTCGAAGGTGTTAGTAGCAGATTAACGATTGCATCGGTGATCAAGCGATTTATTTCTTCAGGCATCGTGCGATCAAACGAGCGCAAACCAGCCTCTACATGGGCGGTGCGAATACCTAGTTTGGCACAGACCATGGTGGCGGCTACAGTTGAGTTAATATCCCCGTAGACCAAGACCCAATCGGGTGCTTCATCGAGCACAACTTGCTCGAATTGAACCATAATCTCTGCGGTCTGCGTCGCATGGGAGCCAGAACCAACACCAAGGTTAATATCAGGATGGGGTAGTCCAAGTTCTTCGAAAAAGACATCAGACATGTTCTTATCGTAGTGCTGCCCGGTATGGACCAGCAGTTGCTCTACGCCTTGTCTCTGCTCAAATGCGGAAAGAACTGGTGCGGCCTTCATAAAATTAGGGCGTGCGCCTACAACGTGGATTAACTTCATCATACTTCCTTATTTTGGCTTGCGTTCATGCTTTCCTGTGCTGCAAAGGTGACTTCCATCGTATGGACAATCTCCTCAAGCGTGATCGGCATCGACCCTGCATCGGTTAAATAATTTGTCAACGCAACCCACTCAGCGGCATGACCTTTGTCCTGGCGGAGGCGAGCGGTACGACTAATGTTCGTCTTCTCATGACGGATTTGAAGCGTGCGATAGTCATCGATACGAGCCGATAGACCACCACCAAAGACTTCAATCATTTCCTTGCTAAAACCTTTATCACCATTGGCAACATAGGTTACTGTACCGATAGAGCCATTCGCAAAGGTTAAGGTAAGCATGAAATTATCGTTCGAATATCTGCCGACATTGGGCAAACAATTTGTCGCGATCTGCTCGACAGGGCTGCCAGCCAAGTGGATCAACAGATCAATAAAGTGACATCCTTCACCCAGTAGCCGCCCGCCGCCGCTCTTCACGTCTTGCGTCCAGTGGTCTGCGGGGATAAATCCAGCATTGACTCGATAATGCATCATCAACGGCTCGTGGACCTGGAGCAACTGCTTCTTGAGTTCTGTGACGTAAGGAGCAAAACGCCGATTAAAGCCCACCATCAAATAAGGATGCTGCTGCGTATCTGTTGGATGATGGCCGTTCGTAGTGGATACCCCATTTGTGCTTGGCATATCGGCAGGCTTATAGAAGTCGATAATCGATTGAAGTTCTTCTAAATTGAGACAAAGTGGCTTTTCGACGAAGACGTTCTTGCCAGCGTTGAGGCCCGCTAATACCTGCTTGGCATGAATGCTATGGCGGGTGAGAATTGCAACGGTATTCACTTGGTCATCATTCAAAATTCGCTCAACATCGCTGGTGCAATAGCCAAAATCAAAGCGGTCGGCCGAGGTGCGGGCATTGACGCCACCGCTGCTCGCAATCCCGACTCTGACTAAGTTTTTAATGTTCTTTAGCGCTGGTAGCAAGGTGGCATTGGCGAAGTTTCCTGCGCCTAAGACGCCAAGCCGCACCTCGTCTAAGTGGCCAGCCTGGGCAACTTTCGCCATACCAGAACAATCGGACGCGGCAATCGCTGGATTCAGCATTAGCGTTTGGCTCAGATCCGGCTCTTCGGAAAAGGTAAGCAATACACCTAAAAATGGCTCGTTGCGCTTGCCGGTGATCAACTCGTGGGCCTCGGGTGCATCGTCAATGGGAAAACGATGGCTGATCAGCGACTGAATGTCGACCTGCTTGGACGTAAGCATCTGGACAAAGGCCTGCATGTTGCGATTCTCGGTCCAACGTACGTAGGCATAGGGGTAGTCCTGACCCCCCTCCTCATAATTTGGATCGTAGCGACCTGGCCCGTACGAGCTAGAGACATGAAAGGCTAATTCTTTGTCGTAGTAGACGCGGCGGGGGATATTTAGACCAACGGCACCCACAGCAACCACAACGCCCTTTTTGCGCGCGATTTCACCCGCTGTCTCGACTGGTTGGTTGCTTTTGGTGTCGGCCGTGATGAGTACGGCATCGACCCCTTGCCCGCTAGTTCTTTCGAGGCAAAGTTTTTCAAGATGGTCACTATCAGTTGTGACCGTGTCCGCGCCCATCTGCAAGGCCAATTCAGCCCGCTGTGCTTGAATATCCATGCCAATGACTACACAACCAGCAGCTTTTAGCATCTGTACCGTCAGCTGACCGAGTAGCCCCAACCCGATAACGCCGACAACTTCACCCAGTCGCAGATCGGCTAGACGGATCCCTTGCAGCGCGATCGCGGCCAGCGTTGTAAATGCGGCATCTTCAAAGGCTACATTGTCGGGTAGCTTAATCAGCAGATTGCGGGGAACCGTTATCACTTGAGCGTGGGAGGCATAGCCCGCTCCGGCACACGCGACCCGATCACCGATTTTGAAGTCGGTCATCTCAGAGCCAACATCGATGATTGTGCCTGCACAAGATGTTCCCAATGCTAGAGGCTGATCAAGTTTATTACGGACCGCATCGATGGTTGTCAGGATGCCTTCGCGCTGGGCTTTGTCCACAGTTTGGCGCACCAAATCGGGACGAGCACGCGCTTTTTCGATCAGATTCTTTTCGGCAAAATCAACGACCATGCGTTCGGTACCAGCGGAGACAAGCGAGGCAGATACCTGTACGCGCACTTGGCCGCGTCCCATGGCTGGGACCGGGACTTCGGTGATAATTGATTCACCAGATTTAACGTTTTGGAGAAGTTGCTTCATGCTTTAAACTCATTTCGAATTACTAATTAGCCACGAAAATTGTGTTAATTAGGGATAGGCGCAGGTGGTTTGCGCTTTAGAGAATCTGCCGTAGTGTATCTGCATCTCCGGCAAGATGGTGTTTCAAATTACTGATACTCCGTTATAACAGAAAATGGAGATTCATTGCCGTGTTTCGAGCACTCTATTTAATTGAAACGATCTGCCTTGGTAGCAATTGGCTCGCCAAAGCGAACATTTTGACAAAGTTGTTTCATAATATCAGCGCTTATCATTAAAACTGAAAGTAAATAAAGGGGGTTTCAGTGGTTGGCCAAAAAAGAAGCAACAGAAAGCCAAAGGCTATACAGGTCAAACAATTTACCCAAACCGGACTCTTTGCTAATCGGGTATCTAGCCCACCAATGAAATGAGATAGAAGATGCATGCCCAAGAAAGCAAAAATGATGAGTATAGTCGAGAAAAATGAAAGTTTGCCAAGACCAATAGATCCAAGCTCGAAATTAAAATCAAAAATCAGGAACTTCTTCAAAGCGCTCAGCATTCCTGTGCTATCTGGGATGCGAAATGGAATCCATGACAGTACAATAAAAAATTGGAACACGATAACAGCCACTATCTTATAGACAGAATGAGTACGCCAATGGCCTAAATTGGCTCGCTCCATAGCCAACTGATATATTCGATGGGTAATCAACAGAAGTCCATGTATAAGTCCCCAAAGAACAAAATTCCAGCTGGCCCCATGCCAAAGCCCGCCAAACAGCATAGTCAGCATCAAGTTCCTCTGTGTATTGAAGTCGCCGTGACGGTTGCCACCTAGAGGGATGTAGAGATAATCTCGCAGCCATGTAGATAGAGAAATATGCCATTTACGCCAAAAGGTTGATGGATCACCAGCAAAGTAGGGTCTATCAAAATTAAGTGGCAGTTCAAATCCAAGAACCTTAGCAATCCCAATCGCCATATCTGAATATCCAGAAAAATCACAATAGATCTGGATGTAAAAGCATATCGCTGCGATCCAAATTACAATACTTGGCCACTCACCAGTCGTCGTAAAAACATTATCGCTAAATGGTGCTAAGCTATCCGCAATTAGAACTTTTTTCGCAAGCCCTCTAAGAATTAGGAAGAATGCACTTGAAGTGAAATTTAAGCGTATATCACTATTCAGTTGTGGCAAGAAATCAACTGCTCGCACAATCGGCCCAGCGACTAGCTGAGGGAAAAAGCTGACAAATAATGCAAAGTCTAAAGGTGATCGGGTTGCTTGTAGCTCTTTCCGATAAATGTCGATGGTATAGCTCATTGTCTGAAATGTATAGAATGAGATACCGACAGGAAGTATAATATTTAGATCCGTCCAGCTTGGCGAATACCCAAGCAGCTTTAGACCAAAGAGTAGATTATCTTGAAAGAAATCTGCATATTTAAACAGAGCTAACAATCCCAAATTTGTAACGATGCTAGAAATGAGAAGCATTTTACGTCTTGTACGATCCTGAGCCCTTGCCATGGCTCCACCGATAAAATAATCTACAATTGTAGAAAAGACGATTAGGATAATAAATGCTGGGTTCCACCACATATAAAATATGTAGCTGGCAATCAGCAATAGTATTTTCCGGCTGCGAGTCTGCTGGAAAATTCCAATCAAAGTCAATAATATTGTGAAGAAAACCCAAAAAGTCACACTGGAAAATAACATATTATTACTGAATGGCCTCAGACTCAAGCAATTTATTGACAAGCGCTTCCGTCAATTTTATCGCGCCAGTTTCATAGGTATGTACATGATCAATAAAATCGTCTTCTTGCAAAAGATCATATAGATTAATCACGTGAAAGCCCATCTTTTCCTGATCTAGCTGGTCCAAATCCTGCTCTAAATTTTTATAATAGTCGGCATGAGTTAACTGAATTTGGTTTGGGTGCTCAGGAAGAACAAGTACATAGAATTCAATATCCTGATCGTTCAATTGCGCCCAGTAGTATTCTAAGAGCTGCTGGTTTTCGATGGATAGATACCCATCCATCTGCCCGCGCTTAACATGTAGGCGTTCCATCAAGCTTTTTTGAGCAGCAGAAGAGATTTTTTCTGTATAGGCGACGGGGAAAAAAAGATCTGACTGCGCCCGCTCTAAAGTTAGGTCAGAACGTAATGCAGATCTAAGGCCGTTGTCAATAAAAGAGCGGACTATCCATCGCGACTGGATTACAGTACGCCACCAAGATTGATGCAGAAGATTCTCTGTATCTTTATCAACAATACGAGAAAATGCAGCGAGCGTTTCAGTCGAAGGTTGATACCCATAGATTTTATAAGCAATCAACTTGTTTTGAGGTATATTCACCTGAGGTTCAGTGAGCAGGCCTGGCAAAATTCCGAGTACAACTGCTCGTACAGGAAAATCTATCTCGTCTAGGATCAAACCACTTTCAAGTAAGTTTTGACCTGGGCCGCTTAGATTCCAAACGGGAGGATTCCCAGGCAGAATACTATTCATTTGCCGTCCATCAATGCCATTCATCACAACGCTATTGCCTAAGACAACAATCTCGGGTAACGGTGACTCCCCATGATGAATAGCCTCAAAAATATTCTTTACTCGAGCCATATCATTAGGAAGAATATAGTAGAGTCGCGGCAAAAGGTAAAATCCAAGAAGAATTCCTACAAATAGCATCGCGGTCCACAATAAAATACTAGTACCGCGCTGAGCATCGGTAGCGACATCTGAGGACAACTCTTTCGGATGTTCAACCCGAGAAGCCCTCTGTTTAACCATGGGATACGTCATCTTTTTACACAAATCTAGCAGGTGTTGAATTGTGGTTGACATTAATACCGCCTTTGACAGCATGCCTCATGTAGGGGCGACGCGCACCGCTTATGCGCCGATTTATGGATTGCCAAGTACGCGTTATTATAATAAGAATCAGAACTGTAACAACCCCGCTATTAACAAAGAATATTGGTCCCCCAGCAGCCCACGTACCAAGTACTACTGCCATAGCCGCATACGCAGCTACACGTACCAAAGATTTGGGACCTAAAATCATACGATTGTATATATATTGGTACACGGCCCCCAACCCGAAAGGAACTAAAATTATGCCAACAGGGCCAAAATTATGCCATATCGAGCCCCAAATTGAAACAGGTGTAGTACCACGTGTCCCCCCATAAAGAAGCGCAAAAATCTGATTTGAGAGACCAAGTTTAGACGGGGCACCGGGTAAAACTCCACGTAAATTTTCATACCATTCTAGACCATATTGAATTGGGCTCTCATAAACATAGCGAAAGCCCACCACGCCGCCCAACTGGTTGCTGACAAAGAGACGATGGAAAATACCAGACAGGATTCCACTGATATTTCCCCCGCTCGCACTGGTGTCAAATATAGCCCGGCCGGTTGATAGAGTGGTAAGCCCAAAAAGGAGCAGAACTACAATGCCTAACGATCGGTTAACCAAGGAACGCTGTTTTTGAGGTAATATAGCGTTAGTATAGAAGAAGATCATGGCAGAGGCAATGACAAATGCACCTCTCTGCCCAGTACCAAGCAAGAAAATGATATTCATTGGCACTAAAACGATCAAAAAGAAATAGACTCTTCTTGCGTGCTGCTTAGTGATGACGCTATGAAGTACCAAATAGGCCGACAGCAACGGTAATAAAACATTCTTAAATTGGTTTACATAACCAGGTGCAAGATATCTACTCCCTGCATATGCCGCAAGACGCAAGGTCGAGATGTCTTCTATTACACCTTGCCCTCTAAATACTGATGTTATACTGTCAAGGAATAAGTTGTATCCAATCGATTGAAAGTACAAAGTGCTAATTACTATGGAAAAAAACACTAGAGTCAGTGCAACAATATAAGTTTCTGGCCCCTCAGCAGATAAACCTACAGGCTGACTAAACCATTTGACTCTTTGTCCTTCTAAAATTTGACTAGTCGTTCGTACAACCGTTGAGCCAAAAATAAAGGTGCAAAGCCCGACAAACATGCAAGCTAAATGTACATAGTCGGCCCGTTCCTCAGGTAAACTTAAAGACACAGTACCGATACAGAAGACCATTTGTCCAAGAATCCAAACAAATACCGGATTTAGTAGCCAACGTCTTTTCATTAGCCATAGAGCACTGATTGCCACAGCAATGTAAGCCACAGCAACTAATTCGTATGGAATAATGTCTTGAAAAAAATTCATATTGATATCCGTAAGGCAACAATTGTAACGCAAATAAAGCAAAATTGTCGGTAATTAGATAAATAAACTGCTACTGTGCGTTCATTGCAGGAATGCCAACATCATGTGTATTTTCAACATCACTTGTTAAACATCGAAGTATGTTCGCAAGACGTCCCGTATTTAACTTTCGATCGAATAAGTTTAAATTTGAAGAAATCTCTTCAGGCCATCCTTGCTGTGCTAAAACTTCTAATACCTTAACGAGTTCTTTAGAATCCGTTGGTGAAACTATCCAACGTCCTCGCTCTACTTTATTAAGTAATTCCCCCAGTTCGCCATCTGGCTCAATTAATGCAATAAGAGGAGTTGTTGTCGTCAAATACTCGAAGACTTTACCTGTAAGCGACTCTTTGTCTCCAGGTTTCACAAAGAGTAAAGATGCGTCTGCGTTAGACAGGAATTCGGCGGCCTGCGAGTGGGGTATGTATCCAGTAAAGTTAATTATGTCTTCAAGACCAGCTTCGCAGGATAGCGCAATAGCTTTATCGAAAAATTGTCCCACGAATGTTACTTCGAGACTATTTCGCAAATCATCAGGGATTGATTTTAATGCTTCAAGCAATGTTAAAAAGTTAGGTTCATGATGAACATATAGGCTACCCATATATACAATTTTCTTTTTCGCATGGGGAGACCGTTCTTTCTTTTCATACGAATAGTCATCTGGATCAAATCCGTTATACAGAACGTGAGTTTTATTTTCTAAACTACTATAACGTCTCAAAAAATTCTGTTGTATTGTATCTGAACAAGTGACTACCGCCTGAGCATTACTAACGACTCGTCGCTCCAAAATAGAATGCCCCCACTTATGTAGTGGTGTCGGAATCTTTAAGTAAGGATCATCTAACCACGCATCAGCAAAATCTAATATGTAAGGAACTCCAGTTCGCTGGGAAATGAGGTTAGCAAGAATGCCATTAGAATATGGAGGAATTCGCGCAATAATAACATCTATTCCTTCAGCCTTTACTTGATTAATTCCTGATTGCAACGCAAAAGGTAGCCAGCCCAATTGCACATCTGGGAATGCAAACATAGTTCTTAAGCTTCGATAGACTTTAAGAAGGTTGTTGTCATGCGAGATCTGAGAATTTTCGGTTCCCTGAAGGCCTCCATCCGACACATTTTTGGCTCTCGCCTTCGTCAATCGTTTGGTGAGCCTCAATGGATCCAAAGATTCTGTTCTTACTATTTTCGTGGAATCAGAGATAGTCTCAAGTAGCGTACTATCGTAAACAGAATACGTTATAGGCTTCACGGTCAGAACAACGGGATCCCAACCATACTCTGGTAGATACTTTACATATTTGAGGATCCGTTGAACCCCAGAGCCACCAATCGGTGGGAAAAAGTAGCTGATTACTAATACTTTTTTATTCGTCATAAAATCCTATTTATCAAATGAATTACTTATTATGCAGTGTTGTAAAAGTCGCACACATGTCCAAACTTCAAAGAGACAGGAAGGGCAAGAAGCTCAGGAGGGAATGCTTCTTGCCCTTCTCACCCTTCCCGTCGAATTGTGTGCGACTTTTGCCTATTACTGTAGGAAAAGTGAGACTAAAATATTATGGGGCCGCTTTTATTTATGTTCAATCCAATACAGGGACCCAAAAGGCTAATGTAACCAGCCCCCAATTATTATAGTTTTGTCAAATCTTCTTTAATGAATAATTGCAAATAATCAATAATATGGCGTAGCAAAAAAACATAATAATACTGTAAAAGCCTATAGTTAGTATAGGCCCGAGGCTTAAATAATAACCTAATAACAGGCTAAAAATCGTCATCAACAAGCGAAAGATGTCCCATCCCAACAATAGATCTTGCCTCTCAATAATGTTAAGTGTTTGCGATAACGGTGATGCAATAAATTGGCCAATAAACATGGGGGATAACCATAGGATATAGAGTCCTGCCTCATCCCAACTAGGGCCAAACAGGATGCCAAATACGAATGGTGCAAGCGCACTTGCAATTAATATGGGAACCACACCGACAAGACTCAGCTTACGGAGAATACTTTGAAAAAATGGCTGTAGGCTACTTGGCTCATGCCTAGCTTTTAGCGCGCCTTCACTAAAATACACTTTCGATATAGCTTGCCCAATAAATACCATCGGGATTGCCATTACCCGTTGACCTAGGGCAAATAGTCCAGCAACAGAAACTCCAAATAGTGCGCCAATCATCAGCGCAGGCAGATGGATGCCTATGGTGTTGAGCAAATTAGAAAAGCTAGATACCAAAGGAAATCGTTTGTACCGTTTGCCAACCAACAATAGCCCTGAAATATTTGCACTGGCTAACTCATCTCGATTACTCAAAAAGCGTCTTGCGAGAAGACCGCTAGACGAGAAACGTCCAATTGCGTCCCCCAACAATAACCCAGCTGGTGCAAGCCCTACTACGCCACAGCCGATCTGTACAATTGCCTGCACTGCAGTTTGTACAAACCTAGTTTGGGCAAGGGTTTTATACTCTCTTTCGCGAACGAACCAGTAGCTAAACGTTTGATACATACCAGCAAATAGAGTACTTAATATAATAATAGGCAGATATGGCCGAAGGATCACAAAGTCTTCTAAAAAACTACCGTCAATCAATAAAAATCTAGCAAAAAAATAGAAAATCATGCTCATCGCCACTGCGATGGATAAGCATAGAAAGATTAGGTTTATTGCATCCTCTCGGCTATCAGGTAGAGGAATGGCTAATTCATATTTCCACGTAACTACTGACGTTAAGATAACAACAAAAGAAAAAAAGATTTGCAATATGCCAAAGTCGGCAGGCAAATACAACCGCGTCAGGACAGGAGCGGCAAGTAACGTGATAAGTTGTGCAACTGAAGCACCAGAGATCATCACCACTAAACCCTGCAATAGGCTATTACTCTGAACCCTTCTTCGTAAACGAGATGGATGCAACAAATCAAAATAGGTATATAAGATTTCAATCATCAGCTAGTTCTTACAGCATCGAGGTGGGTTTGTTCATAGATGTTCCTCAAGAATGTCTTATTCCTGTTCCAAAAGAGATAAAGTCTTCACGATCCGCTCTGCAGCATGACCATCACCAAAGACAGGGCTCGGTTCGCCCGATGGCCACTTTTTTACCACAGCAGCATCAACAATCTTTGCCCCATCGGCTCCAGCCAGAATATTCCATCCAGCATCCACGGTTTCAACCCATTCAGTTTCTGGTCGCATAGTTACACAAGGGACCGAAAATATATAGGCCTCTTTTTGTATTCCTCCTGAATCAGTAAGAATTATCTCTGCATTTTTCTCTAAGACAAGCATGTCTAGGTAGCCTACAGGCTCAACAAGAGTCAACTTCTGAAAAGATTGCGTTAGATCCATCAGTCCAAATTCTGTGATTTTGCCTCTAGTCCGAGGATGGATAGGAAAGACTATTGGTTTATCAATCTCGCCCAAAGCTGTCAGTATGTTCCGAAGATTGTGGGGATCGTCTGTATTATAAGGCCGATGGATTGTAGCCAATAAGTATTTCTTGGACTCAATCTTTAGTTTATCCAAAATTAATGAATTTTGTTCCGCAGTCGCTGAGTTTTGCAATACAGCATCGACCATTGTATCACCTACAACGTGAACCCCTTCAACAATTCCTTCTGTTCTTAAGTGGCTTTTTGCTGTATCAGTCGGACAAAATAATAATGTTGAAGAATGATCAGTCAAAACTCTATTGTGCTCCTCTGGCATAGTCCGATTGAACGAACGCAACCCAGCTTCCACGTGAGCAACTGGCACATTAAGTTTCACAGCTGCAAGGGTGCCAGCAAGAGTCGAATTTGTATCTCCATAAACCAATAACAAGTCTGGATTCTGCTTTACTATTGCTTTCTCAATTTCGATTAGCATTTGACCAGTTTGTTCACCATGCATGCCAGAACCTATACCCAGGTTGATTTTTGGTGTAGGGATGTTCAATTCCTTAAAAAAAATATCGGACATATTTATGTCATAGTGTTGCCCAGTGTGTAGAATAACCTCATTATAATTAGCTGCCTGTAATGCTCTACTAACCGGAGAAGCTTTTATAAATTGAGGTCGTGCACCGATCACGGTAAGGATCTTCATTTCGTAAATAATTCCTATTTAATAAATAGCTATAGTGAATAAATAGCCATAGCTTAAAGTGGGTCTGGCAATACAATCCAGCTATTTGGACGCCACATTCATCATTCGATATACAGTCTTAGCTAGGTACCACAATCCCCATTTATGGATCAATCGCAATGGACGAAGAAGCACATAAAGAGGCGAGAGCCACGACGGCAGTGTCACAAAATGGACATCATTCATATTGGTATTGAAGACGACGATCCATAAATAGCGAATTCGGTCATACCACTTATCAGGTAAATTCGCCTGATAATAAACTCGATCCAAGGATTGCACACTTAATCTCTTTAAATCGGCCTCATAATTGCGAAGAACATGACGACGAAGTCGATCAACTGATGCATTCCTTTGGGCTGAAAAAAGAATGGCGCTAGGTACTTCCGTTCCTAGACATTCGTGAGTAAGAACTAGACCCAAATAGAGTAATTTCTCTACTTTCCATTTGCGCGCCTTACTAGCAGCCACTGCCCAATCTACTTCTGGCGTTGAATAGATCAACTCATGTACATCACAAAGCCACTTTAGCCTATCCCATTCGTGTAAAGCGCCATGAGCACAAAGAATGATGAGCATCTCTTCAGCATCCATAACAGAGAATGGAACAGTAGCAATCTCAACGTGGCGTTGCGTAGGTAAGAAGAGTTCTCGATCAAATAAAGTGCTAAACTGTCTCTCCACAACGGACCAATGGACTTCGATCACATGTTTCTTCTCTGGATGTACAAAGCCGTAATCTTTATACCGTCGAAATAGGAGCTTCTCCTGCTCTTCATTCTGTGCACGCTTTGGTTCATACCCCAATGTCAGCAACAAATCGCGGATTGCAAAAACATCGTCTTTGTGCACAAGCAAATCTAAATCACTACTTAACCTTAGGTGTCACCCCCATAAAGCATCTGGTCCAGTATCGGCCCCTTGTAATAAAGAGCATCGATTCCAAGATCCAAAAGACTCTTCTGCAAGTTTATCATCTGGGCTAATTGCAGCATGTGGCGCATCCGCATGGCCCGCGATCTCTTGGTCACTGGCTCGTACCATTCACCCAATTTTTCGCTTGGCACAGTTGCAATCAAGTGTTTTCGCAATAACGGTGTTATACCTTGTTGCTCAGAAAGCTGCAAGACTTTCGCCCATTCTAACTTGCCATCGCTTACAATCGTTCGAATTTGTTCCGCAGTCTGTTCTGTCAGTTGGTAGCGAGAGCAGCACAATAACAGCTGAACTTCTAAGGAAAGGTTGTTCATAACGATAAAACCTGAAGCAGTGCAGCAGGCTTCGTACTGTGAGAATCAAAGGAATAAGGCTGAATCAAAAAATAAGTATCCAAAATTAGAGCAGTTTTTCTGGATTAGCTGCGGCCATACTGGATATTTTATTTTTTGGAATGGCCTAAAACGTTTGTTATACCTTTTTACGGTTTTTCAGCCATGAGGAGGCCCATCAACACTTTATGTAAAGCAATAGTGAAATCATTGTTCCAAACCAAATAGGATGGCATTTCAGCAAGAAGGGTATAGAACAATTATCAATGATAGCTGTTCTATACCCTTCGATTTACCTATGTTAGCAACACTGAAACGATATAACCCCTAACAGAATCTTTACCTCATAATTGGCAGGTATAATCTGGAACCATTCTCAAAAGAATCGCTAGATATATCTGTTCCGCTGGTAATGTGCAAATCAAATGGAACACGGGCAACCTGATTAGGAGCAATTTCAAGTGCCACAGTTTCAGGCTGTAGAGATATATAATGGTCTGGCACATTCAATGCAACAATATAACGGCCAGGCTCCATCTCTTCGATAAAGTAGGAACCGTGATGATCCGCAGCCACAGTTCTATTATAGCTCTGGCCATTTGTCTCGGCATCGACAATACGAACATTCAATTCTGTTAGATCGATATCGGTTTGGCTTTGAGGAAAATTATCGCCAAATGTTACACGAATGGAGCCATATACATTAGCATGTTCACGAGAAACAACCTCCTGCCCACGCAATGCTGCAGACGCCACCACCGACACTTCCTCAAGCGCTATTGTGTCCAAGCGTGTTCCACGTTCCCGCATAAAGACATCAACCGTGTGATCGCCAGCCGTTAATGTCACTTCAACTGGGTCTGCGCCATTTCGCTGGGAGACGTAATCGATAAGGTAGCCCGTATTTACTAACGCGTCCCACAAGTAACCCGATGCGGGCAAACTGTCAACTTGGACATGGAATGAATCCTGATTGACATTAGCGGCATACATATTTGTCTTTATTCGATATGTTCCGGCTTGGCTAACGCTAAAGCAGTAGCTCACTTTGTAGGATGGGTTTGGTGTCAGTTGAACGCCAACGCTGGTCGGTGACTGCACATACTGGCCATTGCTGGCAGCGGCATCTGAACCTAATAAGAGGCCTGTTATTGCGCCATCTTCTGCTTCCTGAACAAGCCCACCGCATACACCGCCTGTTGATACTTCTTCAAGTTCGATTGTGTCTAGGCGTGCTCCGCGTTCCCGCATAAAGACGTCGATCGTATGATCACCAGCCGAGAGTGTTACCTCAACTGGATCCGCACCCCCCCGATCGGCTACATAGTCCTCAAGGTAACTTGTATTGACCGGTACATCCCATAGATAGCCAGAGGCTGGTACCCCATCTACTTGTACATGGAAGGAGTCTGTATTCGCGTTTGCAGCGTAAACATTCGTCTTTATTCGATATGTTCCCGCTTGACTTATGCTAACACAGTAGCTCACCTTGTAAGCGGCGTTTGGTGTTAGTTGCGTACCAACGCTAGTTGGTGCCTTTACATATTCCCCGTTGCTGGCAGCAGCGTCAGAGCCAAGCAAGAACCCTGTTCTCGTTCCATCTTCTGCTTCTTGCACAAGGCCGCCACAACCGCTGGGCGGTGGGACTAGTTCAAGTGATATCGTATCTAGGCGGACGGCACGCTCTCGCATAAAGACATCGACAGTATGATCGCCAACAGTCAGTGTTACCTCAACAGGGTCTGCACCACCGCGGTCAGCCACATTGTCTTCAAGATAGCTTGTATTGACAGGTATATCCCATAAATATCCAACAGATGGCGCATCATTAACCTTCACAAAAAAGGAGTCACTGCTGGTGCCAGGGGCATACACATTCGTTTTAATCCGATATGTTCCCGCTACTGCAACACTAAAACAGTAAGTTACTTTTTGAGCGGGGTTTGGTGTTAGTTGCGTGCCCACACTCGTTGGTGACTTCACATATTGTCCATTGCTAGCGGCAGGGTCTGAACCTAATGTGAATCCGCCAGTTATAATTCCATTCTCGGCTTCTTGAATAAGACCACCGCAACCTACCGTCACCGTAAACGGCATACCTGTAGCGGCACAATCAATCACATCACATGGTGGCCCCGCCATCATAACTGCAGCTTCACGAATTGCAGCGGTCTGCACTGTAAGTGAATCTGCAGAAGCAAGATGGAATGTAGTTTCTGCATTGACTGCTGGATCGAGTATTTGCACAGTTCCAGACACATCAACTACGTCTAACTCTGCCACATTAGGCAATTCATCGCCTCGGTCAAATGACGGCAATTGACTCAGAGCGGCTGGGTTAATTTGATAAACTGTCAACAACGCGCTAATCCCAACGAGCAAAAGCCCGCCGAATAGCAGTTTAAATGATGTCGGTTTTATTCTCATGAAATCTCTCCAAACTAAGGAGCTGTAAAGCTAACCTCGCTAATTATTTTACATAATGCTATCTTTAACTACGTAGATTAACATGTTTATAGGCAACTAACTTGTGCAATAATACCTATTATATCTGCCTGTTCGCGAAGTAATTTTTTACAGATCCTAAGCGTCTACAATATACCCGATCATTAAGGAATAAATATAGCTCAGATCATCGGTCTATTCACCAAAAATTATCGTAACATACTTTAATTAAAATGTATGTGTCAAATCTCTGACATGCCATCTCCATATGTCAAGACATTCGTAAGTATTCAGCCCAACTACTTCGGGAACGGTTATAAGGTAGACCCATATATCGAGGCCGAACATGTTTATACAAACATCGGAGCAGATGAAATTACATCTAGAACCGATTCCTGCATCTCTAAAGTCAACTCTGGATAGATAGGAATCGCTACTGTTTCAAGCGCTGCCGACTCACTCAGCGGGAAATCATCTGCTTTGCATCCCAAATAAGCAAAGCATTCTTGCGTATGCATAGGAACAGGGTAGTATATTTCGCAACCTATCTTATTTGTTTTCAAATGTGCCATCAGTGAATCACGATGAGGTGTACGAACAATAAATTGATTATAAATATGACGGTTATGTGCGTGAGCCACAGGCATTTCTAGGCCAGGTAGATTCGCTTCGGCAAACATTGAACGGTACGTGTCTGCATTTTTCTGCCGTGCAGTGCTCCAACTGTCTAGATAGCGTAATTTTACACGCAGTGGCGCAGCCTGAATGGCATCCAAGCGGAAGTTACCACCCACAAATTTGTGGTAATATTTGGGTTGCGAACCGTGTTTACGCAAAATGTTCAATCGTTCTGCTAACTCAGCATCATTGGTCACCACCATGCCGCCATCACCTAACCCACCGAGATTTTTAGAAGGGAAGAAGCTAAAGGTGCCCATATGACCAATCGAACCGGCGCGCCGCCCTTTGTATTCAGAGCCAATCGCTTGCGCACCATCTTCAATAACAATTAAATTATGGCGGTTCGCGATCTCCATAATTGGATCCATATCTGCCATTTGCCCATAAAGATGAACCGGCATAATTGCTTTGGTGCGTTCTGTAATCGCAGCTTCAATATTGGTAGGATCAATATTATAGGTAGCGGGATCAATGTCGACAAAGACTGGTATTGCACCCAAGCGCGCAATACAGCCAGCGGTTGCAAAGAAGGTGTAGGGCGTTGTAATCACCTCGTCACCAGGCTGAATGTCTATGGCCATTAGCGCAACCAAAATTGCATCTGTGCCAGACGAGACCCCAATGCCAAATTTAGTCTGAGAATATTCAGCCACCTCTGCTTCAAGCGCCTCAACTTCTGGCCCAAGAATAAAATATTGTGATTCAAGTACACCATCAACTGCCGCGCGGATCTCTTCGCGGATTGTGGCATACTGCGCCTTTAGATCCAATAATGGGACAGGCATCGTTTTTGCGGTTTCTTTTTCTTTTACAAGCTTCATTGGTAAGGGTCCTTCTTATAATAATATAAAAATAGAGATTTTTTATGATCCTAACGGTTTATCTTCTGGCCAGTCAAGACAGCGCAAAACACCCGGTTCAACCTCCTGATAACGCCATCCACTTTCTGAGCAGACAAGATTTCTGTCCGTATCAAAATCTATCAAGCGATGCCCGTGGCGACTCATCCACCCCTTTTGCTGAGCCGGAACCCCTAACATCAGTGCATAATCAGGCACATCGCCGCGGACAACAGCCCCTGCTCCTAAAAAAGAGTAGCGACCCAGAGTTGCACCACATACAATTGTGGCATTTGCACCGATTGTTGCACCTCGTTTCACCAATGTACGCATATATTGAGCATGACGATTTACCTGTGATCTAGGGTTGATTACATTCGTGAAGACACAAGATGGACCACAAAAAACATCGTCTTCCAATTCAACACCAGTATAAACCGCGACATTGTTCTGAATTTTCACATTGTTTCCAATGATAACATCGGGTGAAACCAGTACATTTTGGTCTAAATTACAGTTTCTGCCAATGCGAGAATTCTTCATAATATGCGCAAAATGTCAGATTTTTGTGCCTTCACCGATTTTACACGGTTCATCCACATATGCGCTTTCATGCTTAAAATAAGCTAATTCCTTACTCATTGGGTCATCACCATTCCATTTTCCACGCTATTTGCATTGAGTTTTGGACGTTCACTAGCAAGCGACACAGGTTCACCATTCATTACTAATGACCTTTGGGCTGCTTGAAGTACGTTCAAAACATCGAGCCCGCTTTCGCCATCTGTAATTGCAGGAACACGGCTATCTATTGAATCAAGAAACGCTTGGCATTCCATTCGAAGCGGCTCATTATCTGTAAAGGTTATTTCTTTGCCATCGCCCTTCACTGGAATTGGTTCACCTTCCTGAACATCTACTCGTTGATCGTAAAGGACTAGCTTTTTCTCAACGTCATCGAAACTCGCCATTTTTTTGGAACCAATGACAACCAGCCGTTGTTCTTTAAATGGGTGTAACCAAGAGACATGTATATGCGCGCGCACCCCATTATTAAAAAGCAAACTTGTGATTGTTACGTCTGCAATATTAGGTTGAATATAATTCCCACCACAGGCAACGACCTGAAATGGCACGCTACCCATCAAGCGTAAAATCACGGCAATATCGTGTGGTGCAAAGCTCCACAAAATATTCTCTTCACGTCGTATTTTACCCAGGCTCAATCGATTGGAATATACATATTGCACTTTGCCTAGCTCACCCGAATCGATTAGCTCGCGTAGTTTCAGAATAGCAGGATGATATTCAAGAACATGACCAACAACAAGCATGCGCTGATGCTGTTTTGCCAAGTCGACCAGGTGCACACCCTCTTCATAGGTAAGCGCGAGTGGCTTTTCGACAAATACATCCTTGCCAGCCTGTATGGCTTGCGCAACCAAGGAATAATGGGTTTCAGCAGGAGTTGCGATTGCAACGCCTCGAACATCCGACACCAGCACATTTTGAAAATCGGAGACAATTTCAGCATTGGGTGCCAATTCTTCTGCAAGAATACGACCTGATGGCGTAGCATCACAGATCATCCGCAATTCGCCAAGCGCATTAAAGTTACGAACTAGATTTTTACCCCAATATCCACATCCAACGACTGCTATAGACATTATTGTATTCCTTGTGGTTGTATAGAGTATTTGCAATACGCTAGTAATTTCATAAAATTAAACAGTTGTAACATGCCTTGTATCAACTAATAGATTGGATTGTCTTTTAATTATCTCCCATTCATAATCAGAGTGGTCGGTGGCAATAATAACGCAATCCGCCTCAACCATTGCTGCTTCTAAATCTTCTACACAAACCATCTCGAGTCCATCATGAGAAAATGCGGAAACGTATGGATCATGGTAGCTTATTTGTGCACCTTTGCCTTCCAACAAATGAATAATGTCAAGCGAAGGTGATTCGCGTAAATCACTTACATCTTTTTTATAAGCGACACCTAACACCAATACCTTGCTTCCTTTTATTGCTTTACTCACATTATTCAATTTGTCTTGCGCTTTTTGCACCCAATATGCTGGCATAGAGGTATTAACTTCGCTGGCAAGTTCAATGAACCGAGCATTGTACTTTAGGCTACGGAGCTTCCATGACAGGTAATGTGGATCAACTGGTATACAGTGACCACCGAGACCGGGGCCAGGCGTAAATTTCATAAAGCCAAATGGTTTGGTGGCCGCAGCATCAAGAATTTCCCATGCGTCCAAACCAAGTTTATCGCACATGAGTAATAGTTCATTAGCCAAGCCAATATTTACCGAGCGGAACGTATTCTCAAATAACTTCGTCATCTCTGCCGCATCGGGCGAAGAGACACGGACGATTTCTTTGATTGCAGCCTCGTAATATGCAGATGCCGCGGCAAAACAACTTGGCGTAATACCACCCATCACCTTGGGCATTGTTTCAACAGTCCAATCGACGCGTCCAGGATCAATGCGCTCTGGTGAGAATGCAAGGAAAAAATCTTCCCCAACAACGAGATCCGGATTGTTCTCTTCTAAAAGTGGTAGCACAATTTCGGTTGTTGTACCGGGGTATGTGGTGGACTCTAAGACAATCACCATTCCAGAGTGCAAATATTGACTGATCTGCTCAGTAGACTCGGCTATATAAGCCAAATTTGGATCACCAGTCTTGTTAAGTGGTGTTGGAACACAAATCGAAACTGCATCGCATTCATTCAAAATGCTGAAATTTGTAGTCGCTTGCAAAAAGCCACGGTCGTTTACGGTACTGTCTATCGTTCGATTTGTAGGGTCAGCGAGGGGTGTGGTTGATGCATTTAGAGCGCTTTCGGCAAAACCTGCAACCTCAAGCTGGGCAGGTAGTAGCGATTCCAGCAACTCAGATGGAATATCCTCGATATATGACTCTCCACTGTTGATCGCTTCAACTTTGTGCGAATCAACATCTATACCGGTTACTCGATATCCTGCTTTTGCAAATGCAACACAGAGTGGGAGACCAACATACCCTAAACCAATGACTGCTATATGCGCATCGCGATTGCTAAATTTTTGAATTACTTGGTCTCTTGGGGTCATTTTCTGCCTCGATTAATTTTACTATGCTAACCATATATTTATGATATGAACATACAATAGGCGCTGATCTCAGCACCGGTCTATTGTACTGTTACATCTTTAGTAAAAATCTTACAATTTTTTGTCATCCATATTCCGACTTTTTCTTTTTTGCAGAAATCTTTGTCTTTAGCAAAGTTGGACATATTCTTCTTTCACCAATATTTTAGCCTACAGCATGTTGCAATTTCAACCAACTGCACACAATCAGAAAAGGCTACCCCACATAAAATAAAATGGAAAACGATGTCAGACCTTATCTGTTAGAAAATGTGATAGTACAATCCAGAAAGCGAATATCGGCTATATCGAAATAAAATAGAAAAGGGGTCCTGCGACTTTTAAAAAGTCGCAGGACCCCTTTTCTATTTTATTAGAAGTGGAATCATAACTGCTAAATACTCTTATCCTATCAACAAATCCTATTCAAACATACAGCAGACCGTTTTAACAACTAGTTTTATGTCCGTACCAAGCGTACGATGCGATAAATATTCTAAATCGATGGAGAGTTTCTTTGGCATTATTTGCTCACGATAGACTTCTTCCCAATTCTCTTG
>ENA-ORXU01000908-ORXU01000908.1-marine-metagenome-genome-assembly--contig:-NODE-908-length-28416-cov-3.912135_pt1 | contig 28416 bp, 28 predicted proteins | sample MGYA00237869_ERZ511484 | MGnify/ENA metagenome assembly ERZ511484 | reverse complement strand
GTGATAAAGACGGGTACAACATTGTATAAGGGTTCTAGGGGTTTTGGTAAAAGCGGTGCCAAGAACGAAAATGATTTAATACATACCGTAATTAATAGGATCGACATCCGTAGAACATACAATCTCATAAATGACATAGATAAAGATGCCTTCATTATTGAATTCGACGTAAATAATATCTAGGGAGGAATACGTAAAGAATTCTTCAAAAAAGAAAGTATGAAGATGTTACTACCGGATTGGCTTTCTAAGCCCTAAATATTGTTATAGCAAAACAGTCTCTTGATTGGGAAGTATGATTCAATAGTGAATTACCCTTGAAAAATACTTATTACCGTGATTAGTTATTTATATTTGAGAAGTCAAAGGGAATGCTGAGCATTTGCATTTTTCAAGCAACTATTAAATTAATCCAAAATTACTGGCCAAGTAAACCAATTGGGTAGTTGTTGCAGCATTGAAAGCGTCTTTAAGCTTACTAATATTCGTTTCTATTGACCTTACACTGTTGGGCTCTACGTTTTTTTCGATGAATATCTCACTTATCTGGCTTTGTTTATTGCCCTCAGCCAAAAGCATCAAAAGCTGTTGCTGAAAATTGGTCAGCTGCACTATATTTTGTTTTCTTAAAGATGCTGTCGCAACCGGACAAGTATATTTTTTATCCTCAGCCACGCTTTCAATACCCTTTTTTAACTCTTTCAAACCGTTGATTCCTTTACAAACATAACCATCAATATTTTGTTCTTCTAGTAAAGGTTTAATTATAGATTGTTGATCAAATTGACTGAAAACAATGATTTTTATATTCGGCACCACTTTTTTTACTTCGGCTATAAGTTCTTGACCTGAACTTATTTTGCTATTCCCACCGTCTTCGTAGGAGAGGTCGCTTATTAAAAGTTGATATGGGTCACCATTCAATGCTGTATTTCTTATTTTCCACAACGTATCATCACAGAATTGAGAATGGCCTATTTCGCTTATGCCAAATTGACGAATGGTGGTTACAATGCCTAAATTGTTACTGTCTATATCTTCCGAAACAAATACTTTAGTGAATTTCATAGGTTACTAAATAGGAAATTTGATTATTACTTTCAAGCCCAAATTTGGTTCTGTATCAAAATTAATAGTTCCATTTATACTGTTGATGCGGTTTTCCACATTTGTAAGGCCATCACCCTTTATGAGGCTATTTATATCAAAAGTAGTATCGTTGTCGATATACTTAACTGCCATAGATTTATTATTCTTTGTAAAAGTAATACCAACAAAAGTGGCTTTGCTATGTTTTTTCATGTTCGTGAAAAGTTCGCGAAGCACTCTAAAAAGTTCTATTTTTTTTTCGCCTGCTATTGTATTCCAAAAGCCTTCTGTAAATTCCTTGGTCACTATTCGAGTAGTTTCATTTTGATACGAATTCAGCATGTCAATCAATTGACTTCCATAAGAACTGCCCGTATCAATTGGTGTATACTCTTTATTGATATCCCTTGCTTTCAAATAAATTGTATTTACCAAATCTCGTAATCTATTTCTACTTTGTTTTTCGATGCTATCTGAGCTACCGTCTATTTGAGTCATCAAATAAAAAATATCGTTGCCTAGCTCGTCGTGGATCTTCTTGGCCACCCGTATCTCGGCCCTATACGAAGCTTCAAGTTTTGCATGCTTCTTTTGTGAGTTCTTGTAATAGATGATGAAACCGACCAAAGATAAACTCAACAGAAATGCTGTAAGGTAAAGCGTGTTCTGTTTTTCTTTTCTTGCGGTCTCCGCTTTTAAAATTAAATTGTCTTGGCTCAGTTTATCATTATCATATTTTGTGGTTGCATAAATACGCCTTATGTTTTGTTGTATTTTTTCCAAATTATTTTGCACCATGGAGTAAAGCAAAGCCTCTTCACTAACTTCTAAATTTAGTTCTTTTTTGAGTGGAATTACAATATCTAGGGCTTCAAGAATTGAGACCGGATTTTTGAGTTTGTTTGCATTTTTCAATGCCTCCATTGCATATGTAAGCGCCTTTACTGGATCGTACTCGACATAGTATTTGGCAAGGTGCATATGGCTTGAGATTAAACCAGAAATAGCATTATGCTTAGTTCGAATGTTTAGGGAGCTTATTAAAAACTCCTCTGCCTCTAAATTATGGCCTTTCTGCGCAAATAACATACGGCCCAGATTCACCTGAACTCTCGCCAACTCTGTGTTATCACTTATTACTAAAGAATCTTTGAGCAATTCACGAAATATGGCAATGCTTTTTTCATAATTTCCTTTATCTCCTAAAATTTTTGCTTTGGTATTTAAAAAAATTTTCTGGTTCCGCCAATTTTCAGTCGCCATTTCAACGGCCCTTTGGTTCCATTTTAAAGCTTCATCGTAATCGCCAAGTTCACATGCTGAAACCGAAATAATATGGTTAAGGCCTGACGCAATCAATAAGTCATTTTGAACCTCAGGATAATTTAAAGCATCTATGGCGGTAACCTTGCTGCCCGAAAAATCGCCCAAACTATTTTGAATATTTGCCATGTCTAACAATCTTTTTCCAGCGGATAAACGATTTTGTAGTCCCAATCTCAGTTTATAAGCCTCATTAAAGAATTTGAAAGCAGAATCAAGTTTACTCCGTTTTTTGTAATAAAACCCTAATCTTCGATTGGCATTCGCCATGTATATACTATCGCGAACCAAAGTAGCTTGTTGCAATAATTTTTTAGAGTAGATTATGGCATTACCATACTTTTTTTGTTTGGCAAAGGCCTTTATCCGCGCTTCTATATCTTCTAAAACAACGGAGTTTGTATCCTTTGAAACATCTTGTTGCTGTGAATAAAGTGTGTTATTCGCGATATCGATACTGACGAAATGCATTTTAAAAAGAAGACAAAAAAAGAAGGACAAAACAATGGTTAGCTTCATCCTTCTAAATTACTAAAAGATACCTATTGATTCATATCAATCCTCATCTGGATCTTGTTCCACATGGCCATGATCTCCCTCAGTTGCCTCAACTTCGTATAACGCATCTGTAGACGCAGCGCTTTCTTCCGAACATGAAATTGCTGAAAAACTGGTTGTAAGAATTACTACTACTAAAACTGCTAATTTTTTCATTTTTTTAGATTTAAAAATTTGACATAAGTGTTGCAGTTCGGTTATTTACCGAAAACTTTTTTCTGCAACTTTTGAATTTACTTGGAGTACTCCAGTACTACCGGGAAGACAAAATTTCATACGACCTTCCGTAATTACTTCCCATTAATCACAGAGGTGTCAGAATGTGGATTTCCACAATGATTAATCTTACACTATATGTTTATTGCATAGACAAGAAATAATCATGTGGTAAAGAAATATATACGAGACCGGAAGCGATGGAGAGGCCATGGAAAAGAAATTCCATAAAGTGAATTTTCACTAGCAAAGGAATTTAAAATATTGATTACGAATCATTTATATGTCGAAAGAAATTCTGTTTCGTGCTTTTGAAAAAGCCAAGGAAGAAATCGGTTCAAGTAGAAAAACCCACTTGTCAACTCATCTATCAGATGTTTTGGAAGAAAAGTATGGGTTGTTCATCAACGAACGGACGTTGAGGGATTATTATACAAATTTGAAGAAAAATGAAGATGATTATTTTACCGAATTGAAGCCGAGGCTGACAGAGCGCCTTTGCAATTATTTGGGCTACGGTAATTATGCGAATTTTGTATTAGATAACCCTGGAGAAAACTTTTCGAACGTAACCGACAATCGCGACTTTTTTTCGAAGGCACGCGAATATATTAGTAAAAATTATAAAACTGTATTTACAAATATCGTTTCGTTTGTAAGCTTAGGGCTATCGATTTATTTTGGGTTGGATAAAGGATCAAAGAACTATACCGTACTTGTTACTCCAAATCATGTAAAACCGTTAAGCAAAGATTCATTTGAAAAGGTTATTGATTTTTCGGTATTTGACGAATTTGAAAAAATAGATTCAATAACTACTATAGCCAATAAGGGTACTATTATTTGGCATGGCAATTCGAATAAAAACTATGATTTAATTGCCGAAAAAGGTTCCGATTTATACTAGCAACAAACTATGAAATGAGTGATATTGGCAAGAAAATAATCGCCTTATCCAATAGGCAGCACCTCTGTAGAAAAAATATAGAAATTTTATGATTTTCATTCAATTGTGGAAAACCGCATTCTTTCACAAATTGTAATATATACCTTGGTATGTTAATAGTCATTGTTATATCAATTTAATACTATTCACATTGAGAAAATCTATTAATATATTGATTATAGACCCCTTTCCGATTGCCTTATTGGGTTACGAATTATGCCTTAAAAAATACGATAAAGAGTTCTCTTTTAACTTAATCGTGGCAAGTAGTATCAAAGAAGCGCTTGATATACTTAATGAGCGAACTGCTATTTTTTTCCATACTATTCTTTTAGACGTTGATATGAAAAACACGAAAATCAGCGACATCCAATCGGGAGAGGATTTGGCAAAAAGTATCAAAACCAAATATCCCCAAACAAAAATTATCGCTTTAACCGAGAGAAACGATAGCTTGAGGTTATACCAAATTGTAAATGCGATAAATCCTAATGCTCTTATCACCAAAGCCGGACTAAAAAAAGAAACGTTCTTGAATGCCGTTAAAGCTGTTTTAGCGCAACAAAAAGTTTATTATAGTAAGTCAAAGGATTTCACCCGCGAGCACTATTGCAGTTGAAGGTTACAAAAAAATAGGCTACATTTTGAGATTCATAGTTGACAAAATTGTTTTTCCAATAACTCGTACTGCTCGTTTCTCAAGGGTTCTATTCCATTAAATTTTTTCACAAGAAATTGGAACAGGCAAATTGAAAAGGGGTATCTATATAAGGAATAGTTATCCGATTCAGAAGATTTTTTGAAAGACGTAAGAATTTTTTCAATATTAAACTCGTGTTTTTCTTTACTTCCAATCATTTGGAATTCGATAATCTTCATTTAATTTTGATTTGGATGCATATACTTGGATTTAAATCCTATTTATTTTACATGCAATGTTAACTACATCTAGTTTAATCTCCATCAGACCATTCTGTATTTCGTTTATTCAGACTTTTTATTTTTAACTACTTTATTTAAATAATTTTTTTAATGAAATTCATATTCAATTTCTTTACTAAGTGTTTTACAGACCAATATTTTGCTGATTGTTATAATATTTATTGGTTGGCCAGGTATCCCAGTAAACCAGCAGTTTCTAAGTCTATCAAGGATAATCCGCAAATTTTTTCTATTTTTTAAAAACAGATTCTACATCCGAACTTTGTCGTAGAATCTTTAAATTATATTTTATTATTGGATTGCCATCTTCACGATTAATACCCAAAAAAGAATATTCTACAAACTCTGGCTTCCCCAGGTACCGTATTTTTCTTGTTTCGTAATCATCTTATGGTTGAATTTCACCCCTATTTTAAACTTTTACACGTTCTTAAGGTTTATTGGGGCATTAATCTTTTTTCAGACTAAAATTAGCGATAATTTTGCCAATAATCCTACACACTATATTTCTCAAAAACCTTGAACTTAACCATTTAGCTTTCCAATGCAATTTATATTTAATTTGATCCGAACGATTCCTACTATTTCACTTTTGTCCTTTGGCTATTCCCTAAATGCTCAACTGGTCAATATCGAATCTAAACGTATGCATACGGATTCCATTAGGTCCGTTCTAAATAGTGACCTGCTTTTTAACTATGCGGATAACAATGGCGACTATATTCTTCAAATCGGTTCAAACCTGAGTGCACAGCTCAAGTCAAGGAACCTTAAAAGCATTTATTTTTTAATAGGTAACGTTAATTTGATAAGATCGAAAAGTGAAGATTTTCAGAACTCATATTTTATGCATGCAAGGTTTAATCATAAGTTATCAAATTTAGTTCGATTCGAGGCATTTGTCCAGAACCAAAATAACAAGAAGCTTACCATAACTCGGCGAAACCTCTTAGGAATTGGATTTCGATTTAAACTTCTCTCCAACAATAAGACGCTTGCCTATTTCGGTAATTCATACATGTATGAAATTGAGAGGATTGATTCGACAGACCAAAATTTCTATAATCATAGGAATAGCAGTTATATCTCATTAAACCAAACCTTCAAAAAACTAAATCTTGATGTAACAGGAACACTATATTTTCAGCCTTTATTTAGGAATATTGGGAACCATAGGATATTAAGCCAATTCAAGGCAGAAATACCGCTCACTAAAAGAATCAGTTTTTCTGCCCTTTATAATTATTCGGTAATTAAGTTTAATTCAAGTCTAGAAGACGATCACTCTTCAAATGTAAGTTTTGGTTTTACCTTAAATATTTGAGAGTGTCCATTTTAGCAAGCAACTCTTTCAAATGAAAATCAACCGGAGCACTATTCATCCTAAATTTAAACTTTTTAAGTTCACTATATTTAACCGATTAGAGATGATAACCTTAGACTGAATGGGAAAAGTGGGCTGATATGAAAAAGAATAAAAAGAGTAAAAGAACACCATACTACATTCCATGAAGCTTAGTAATAAATGTACATTGTTCAAGGTTTTCATAACTAAATTTGAACAGTTCAGACTATGAGTCCGATAATTCACAACAATCTTTTTGATTTTATGGGGACCTTTCCTATGTTTGGTAAAACGATTAATTAACTGAATCCAGTTAATGATTTTTCAGGGTTAGGGCCCTGCCGCCGGCAGGGCTTTTTCAATTTTATTGATGAAAGATTTGGATAATCCTACCCTTCGCAACGGTCAAGCTACGTTGAACACTAAAATCCTATTCCTTATCCGTTGCCAGAACATTTTATTAGTTACCGAGGACTTACTATTATCCCCGACCAGGGCACTCATATCGACGGAGAGGTTCCTTCCGGTACTGGGCCCTAGGGCAATATCTCTATCGGACAGAAAGAACAATCCATCTTCTACAAATACCCTAAAGTACCGTGGTCCTCGCCATAGTGTCTCAATCATAGTATAGCAATCATCATTATTTATTCTTTCGTATACCTCGAGCATCTTCCTTTTCGGACCTTTCAAAATCTGAAAGAAATGGTTCTCAAAGTATATAAGGCAGCCCCCAACACCGTTCTCGATGTTTCTCATATCGGCCCTCTCGACCATGGACTGCACATCCGACTTCCCAACAAGTGGGGAACTGGTCGAACGGTTGCTCAGTTCAAAACTTCTCGAGGCGTTTACCAGCGATTCACGATAGTTAAAGGGTAACATCCCGAACCTCTCGCGAAAGATTCGCGAGAGGTGGCTATTGCTACGTATTCCGACATTGTGATTATTTGCGGGTTAGTTTTAGGTCGTTCCCATCTCCTAAGAGTTTAACCGTCTCGAAATCAGAAGAGAATTTATAGTTTAAAATTACGTTCGAACGTTTGGTAGTTAATATCCGTTCTTCAGGATTATAAGAGCCCTCAAGGTAATCGGTCTGAGCGTCCTCTCCTTCGAAGGATACCTCCACTTTGATTCCATAAATATTTTCTTTGACATGAGTTATGGAATATAAGATGTGTTGGTCATTGGCAGAATCTTCGATTTCATATTCTCCTATTATACCATCCGCAGAAGTAGTACAACTTGCAATTGCTAAAACGATAGTGAAAAGATAAATCGGACCTAGAATCTTGAGCTTCATAACTTTATTTTTACAGCGTACAATTTAATAAATAATCCTGTTAATTTTTATTGCAATTTTGCACATACTAATGAAGTCGTTTCGAGATTTTGTTTGAAAACGACCCCGAATAGCTATCGAGGGGCTTTTGTGTCCTTATAAAGGCTTATTTTAGTAACACAGCCACTTGTTCTGAGCTTGCCGAAATGTAGCTACGGTAATAAAAAAAGGTGAAATTAGTGTGCAAAGCTTGCCAGACCGGCAGGCTGGTGTGGAAAACGCAGGTAAAAGAAAAACTTTAGGGGGCCTCATTGTTTAAAAAGATGCCAAGTCTTAGATTCGTACAATAATTCAATCAAGAGCACGCATGTACACCTTAACGTATGAATCGAAGGCTACAAAAAAAATGAATAGTCAAGAAATGGCCGTATTGCTCGAAAAAGCGAGAAGCAATAATGAACGCGATAATATCACTGGATGTTTAATTTATAATATGAGAGAGTTTGTTCAAGTCTTGGAAGGGGACAGAGAGAAAATACTTCCATTATACGAGAGATTAAAGGTAGATAGCAGACATATCTATGTACATTTGGTTTCAGATGATGAAATTGAAGAAAGAACGTTCCCCAATTGGGGAATGGCGTACTATCCCATCGATGAAAAAGCAACCAGTAAATCCGAGCTCGAGCAGTTTCGGAACAATTTGTTATTACTGGCCGACCTTACCGACCTGACCCACATGACGGCCAGACTTTTTTGGAAGCGCATTAAATTTATTATCACGCGACCTCCCGAAAGTCTAGGGTATAAGTTCAACAAGCCATAAACTATAGCTGCCTCAATGGACTATATTCTAATTTTATTCGCGTTTTCCTTGGCGGTAGTCTTGATGGCCTACATCCCGATTTTCTCTGAAAAACTCAAAATTAGTTACACCGTTCCGCTGCTCTTTCTTGGTATGGCCATCTATTATATGAACGTCCCTGTAGACTGGCCGAAACCGTTTTGGGAACATAAATGGGTCAAGGTTATAACGGAATTTATTGTTATCATCAGCTTGATGGGTGCAGGGCTGAAAATAGGGCTACAATATTCTTTCAAGCAATGGATGCGCCCGCTACGTTTGGTGGGGATTACCATGCCTTTTTACATTCTCATCATTTTTTTCCTTGCCTATTATATTGGCTGTTTTAGTGGCCCTTCCTCACTACTATTGGCAGCTGTGCTTTCCCCGACAGATCCCGTATTGGCCTCCGATTTTCAATTGGGGAATCCGGAAAAGCAAGCGGGCAAAAATGCAGGTATGCGATACTTGCTGACCGCTGAAGCGGGCTTGAACGATGGGATGGCTTTTCCATTTGTCTATCTCGCCATTTTATGGCAGGATGCCTCGAATTTCGGGGAAGTGAATATGACGGAATGGATTGGTTTCTACGGAATTTATAAAGTTTTTATAGGAGCGCTTATCGGTGCAGGCATCGGATGGTTATACAGCTACTCGCTAAAGAAACTCCATACCAATAACCACGATAAAATTTTAAGCGGATTCGTAGCGGCAGGTCTTGCTATTGCGTCATTCTCAATTGCGGAATTATGCCAGAGTTATGGATTTTTAAGTGTCTTTTTCACCGGACTTCTTGCCCAATACCATCATCACAAAGAGGATGAGGAACACGACAAAAGTGAACTGCTACTTTTTTCCGAGGAGACCGAAAAGTTACTGATTACATTATGGTGCCTAATTTTTGGGGGCTTCTTGCTGACAGGATTCTTGAGTTCCTTAACTGCTGCACATGTGTTAATCGCTATTCTGGCAATCTTAATTGTCAGACCTATTTCCGGACTACTCGGACTCGTTGGAACAACATATAAAATTAAAAAGAAACTGGCCATCAGTTTCTATGGAGTCAAGGGTATTGGCTCTTTTTTCTACCTAACCTATGCTTTGAATAAGGCTAATTTTGAATCCGAAGTTCAACTTTATGGATTGGTTAGTGCGGTCGTGTTGGTAAGTATTGTAGTTCATGGTTTGACCGGCCCACGGGTGGTTGAATACTTTAAGAAGCGAGATCCAGGATAGGAAAATGTTATCACTTTTCCTCAACCGCAATTTCGCTCGGCCTTATTCCCTCACCATATCGATTCGCATATACGAATGTAAACTCAGCCCCAAAAAAAAGTATGAGACAAGAGTAGGAAACCCACAGAAGAACGAGAATTATAGAACCGGCAGCACCATAGGTAGAATCGGGTTCTATTTGAGTGAAATACAGGCTAAGGAGCATTTTTCCCAATACAAAAAAAATTGCGGTTAACAGGGCACCGATCCAAACCGTTTTCCAAGCTATTTTGGCATCCGGCAACTACCGGAACATTAAAGCGAACAGTACTGTAATGATGCATATGGAAAGAACGGTATCAATGGCGTAGGCGAGATAAATCAGTACTTCCGGAAGATTCGCGGAAATGAAGTTGCTAATTGCGGCTACTCCGGCGGTAAGAATAAAACTTATAAGCAACAAAAATCCAATGACCAAAATAAAGGCAAAACTTCGAGCCCTATCAATAACGATTTTTTTGATGACCGCATTTGGGTCGGGCTTAATGTCCCAAATCTGGTTGATTGAAACTTTTAACTGATAAAAAACCCCGGTCGCACCAAAAATAAGCATGCCTACTCCAATTATCGTGGAAATTAAATTTTTTTTCCTTGTTCTGCGATTCCGCTACCATAGTTTCGATAGAAGCCGCCGCATCCGTCCCTAATGCAGTAGTGAATTCATCCGTTAATTGTCCTTGAACCACCTCCGTGCCCCAAATCGAACCGACTATGTTGAGAATAATTACCAACAATGCTGGTAACGATAGCACGGCATAATAGGCGACCACGGCGCTTAAACGAAATGGGTCGTCGGCCATCCATTCTTTGGCGGTCTGAACTATCGAAGAGGGTAAATGAGCCACCCTGAATTTTTCGTGCTGTACATTTGTCATGATTTATCCTCCAATAATTTCTCCTCCGTTAATATGAATAAACTGTCCGGTAATGTAACTACTATCCTCGCATGCTAAGAATACATAAGCAGTCCCCACTTCGCTCGGTTGCCCTGCCCGCCCCATTGGGGTATCTTGACCAAATTCCGAAATATCGTCAAAGGTAGCGGGAATCAAGGGTGTCCAAATCGGACCGGGCGCCACTCCGTTGACCCTGATTTTCTTTTTAGCCAGCATCTTTGCTAGAGAACGGGTAAAACTAACAATTGCTCCTTTAGTGCTCGAATAGTCCACTAAATGCTCACTACCACGATAGGCTGTAACCGAACTGGTATTGATAATACAATCCCCTTCCTGAAGAAAGTTCAGGGCTTGGTGTACCAAATAGAAATAACTGTAGATATTCGTCTCAAAGGTCATTTGAACCTGATTGGGAGTAATCGAAACGAACTCCTCTTGTGGGTATTGAACGGCAGCATTGTTAACCAGAATATTCAAACTGCCCAGCGAACTGATACATTGTCGAATCGATTCGGCACAAAATTCGTTGTCGCGAACGTCCCCCTCAATCAGTAGGCAGGTTCTACCTTCCAGTTCGACCATTTTCTTGGTCTTCTCGGCATCTTCGTTCTCTTCCAAATAGACTATGGCCACATCGGCTCCCTCACGCGCAAAATGAACTGCAACGCTTCGGCCGATACCGCTATCGCCCCCAGTTATTAGGGCCACCTTACCCTTTAATTTTCCGCTGCCCCTATAGCTTCCACGAATGACTTCGGGCTGTGGATCCATTCGCTCTTCGATGCCCGGCTGCGACTGTTCCTGTTCTGGAAATCTCTTTGGCTTATCCATATCTAAAATCTAAGTTTTCATTAAAGATACCTTTGAAAGAATATTATGTAAGAACTTAATACAGTCGGATTTTAATGCAATCGGTAGAATGCAGCATGCGTGCGGCCTTGAACTGTTTTGAACTAAATAAATCAGTTATCGGATTATAATTTCATGACCGAATTTTTAATTTTATCCCTCATAAAAAGATTGACTAGTGAAGTTGCAAATATAATCTCACCTGATAAACCTAATTGGGAACGTTGGGAAACGTTCCCTTTTTTTATGGCTATATTTCTATCGTAGGGGCCCGAGCTTTCTCCAATCAAAAATGAAATTTTTTTAGATCAATTTTCTATTTTTTTGAGTGCGTTAAAAAGTTCATAACGGGGAGCACCATCTATAGAAACCACATACATTTACGTAGTGAAATTATTTTTACCCCCGTGCAATAGTGCATTCAAAATGAATTAATTAGAAGGACAAATAAGCTTAATTAAAAATTTTTAACCATGGAAAACAACAACGAAAAAATTTATAAGGAAATCAGGGAGATATTAGAGAAAAACAGAGATGCTCAAAAAGGATTTTCAAAAGCAGCAGAAAATGCGAAGGATATAGCCCTTCAAGAATATTTCCGAACAAAAGCGAACGATAGAAAATCGTTTAATGAAAAATTATTGGCCGAAATACGTACCGGTTATCCGACTATGAAGGTGGAGGGGTCTTTCGCTGGAACAATACATAGAGCTTGGATGGATGTAAAGTCCCTCTTTTCAGCCGATAACGATGAGTCTATGCTCGAAGAGGCCATTCGCGGCGACAAAGCGGCCATTGATGAATATAACGATGTTCTTGAATATAAATCGTTGCCGGTAGAGTTGAGTCATTTGTTGAATGAACAGCGCGAGAAAATCCGGATGGATGTTCGAAATAATTCTACGTTAGAAGACTTGAAATAAATTGATAAATGGAGGGCATCCCTATCGGGTGCCCTCTTCTTAAAAATGGAAATATGAAAATTTTTGCCTGTCCGGTTTGCGATTCGGATATCTATTTCGAAAATATACAATGTGGGTCATGCAAAACCCAATTGGGCTTCGATGCTGAACGTTTGGAATTTTCAGTTTTTAGTAATAACCAGATTCATATTGATTCCGACGCTGATACCCGGAAAAGGCTTTGTGCTAATTCTACTTTTAATGTCTGCAATTGGTTGGTCGAAGCGGAATCGGATACACTTTGTAAATGTTGCCAGCTAAACGGTGTGGTACCCGATATTGGCGATGCCGAAAGTTATGAGAAATGGCAAAAACTGGAGTTTGCAAAACATAGGCTTGTATATCAACTTTTGTTGCTTTGCTTACCTATGGCACCAAAAAAAGACAACAATGACGAAGGTCTTACTTTCGATTTTTTAAGCAAGGACAACCCGGATGGTTTAATGACAGGTCATGCAAACGGAACAATTACCATTCTATTGAACGAGGCGGATTCTGTCGAACGGGAACAGCTTCGCAAAAGTCTGTCCGAACCCTATCGTACTTTGATCGGTCATTTTAGGCACGAAGTGGGCCATTACTACTGGCCTTATCTAATCAGGGGGGAACGATTGATTGAATTCAGAACGCTCTTTGGTGATGAAAGTGTAGATTATGGGAAGTCGCTAAAAGCACATTATAAGAATGGCGCACCATCCGATTGGAGCGATTCCTATATATCGGTCTATGCCAGTTGCCACCCTTGGGAGGACTGGGCCGAAACTTGGGCGCACTACCTACATTTGCTCGATACCTTGGAAACCGCCCATTGGTCTGGAATGGGTTTGACGATGTGTAAAAGGGGTAGCATTCCTGAAAGATGCCCGAACCCTTATTTCGTGGAAAATTTTAAGGAGATTTTCGATTGGAGCGTTGCGCTTTGTATAGCAGGTAACAGTCTAAACCGCTCCATGGGACTACCGGATATTTATCCGTTCGTAATTCCGGATAAGGTGTATTATAAACTGGAATTTATACACAACCTGATGCTCGAGTTGAATAGTACTCCGACACTTGCCTTTAGGAGATAAGTGCCATCAAGGGCATTGACTTCTATTCTTTCTTTTTACTCCCTTCTTCGATGATTTCGCCCAAGGTTCTCTTGTCCTTTGCTCTATCCGAGTTTTTCGGGTTGTGCTACTCGCCCTTCCCATTATTCATCTCGCCAATCGTTCCTTTTGCATCTGACGATTTCTTGCCTGATTTTCTCGGTTTTTTCACTAAGCTATTAATTATTAGAAGTATTAGTACAAATCAATCAAATTTTTAAACTGGAAACACTATTTTCCTGCTTCTACTATGATTGTTTTCTTTGTGCGCCGATTTTTTTCAAATTTTCCTGCATTATTTTTAAGGTCGAGCAGCTTTTCCTCCAAAATTTGAATAAGTTCTTGAGAGGAATGGGTAGACTGCGCAATTGCCGAACCCAATCGATAGCCAAGATTATCCCCACCGTCGGCGATGGCACTGGAAATCTCGCCAGTTAGCTGCGAAGTAGCATTCTTAACGTTTACAGAAATCGTTTCCGCTCCCATTCTTATTTTTTTTCGGGTTTTCTTTCCACTATTTGGCGCATAAAGAACTGCAACCGTGCAACCTATGACGGCACCACAAATGCTGGCTAAAAACAAATTTGAAACACTTGTTGGCTTTTTCATTATAGAGTAATTTATTTTAAAACAAACGTACCAAACTATTCCAATTGTATACGACACAATCCAATCAATTTTTAACCTTAATATTACGGTTTATAGAAGTGTGGAGAGATTTTGGATACAGTCAAATTGTGGCCGTTTTGAGAACTTTTACGATTTCAAATCGATATAATTTAGGGGAAATGAAATTCTATCAATACAAACCCCAAATATTAATTTCATTACTGCATGATACATCCAGATACGAAATTAGCATACATCAACGAATTTATAGGACATGGCGTTATCGCCACCAAATTGATTCCCGCAGGTACCATCACATGGGTACTTGATGACCTCGACATGGAGTTCTCCCCTACACACGTTCGAAATATGCCCGAGCAACAGAGGAAGTTCATCGACATTTATTCCTATAGAAATTTTAAGGGCAACTACATTCTATGTTGGGATCACTCTCGTTTTGTAAACCATAGTTTTAATTCGAACTGCTTGTCCACGGCCTATAATTGCGAAGTAGCAATCCGAAATATTTACCCCAAAGAGCAGCTAACGGATGATTATGGATATTTGAATGTCGAAAGTTCGTTTAAACCCATTGCGGAAGATAGTGCACGAGACCTTGTAAAACCGGACGACCTCTTGAATTTCCATGAAGAGTGGGACGGGAAACTTAAGGTAGTATTCCCCCTAATAAACTAATTGGAACAACCTTTGGCTTCTATATTCAAGGCAAGCGATTGGCGACATGTTCAGGAAATATCAGAAGGTCGTAGGGAAATGGAATCTATCTTAAAAAACTACTTTCCGAATCCGGCCTAATGCACCTTTTGTAAAGTATCCTTAATTTTATTAATCAAGAAGAAAATATGGAAACGAACACCGAGAAAATTGCGCACAGACTTAATGCGCTCCTAGAAAAGAATAGTGATGCCGAACGTGGATTTGAAAAAGCTGCGGAATTGGCTAGTGCACAATCAATAATTGAATGGTTTTCGGACAGGGCCATTGAGCGTGGCAAGTTCAAACAAGAATTAAAGGAAGAAATTCATTCCTTCGGATATCCAGCAGTTCAGACATCAAGCCTGACCGGAGACATGCATCGGGCTTGGATGGATTTGAAAGCAACATTCTCCGGCGACAATGATGAAGCTATGTTGCAAGAAGCGTTACGTGGTGAAAAAGCATCATTGGATGAATATAATGAAGCTATTGCAGAAACCACGGTTCCACCTACCACGCTCGACATTTTAAAAAATCATCGGTCTACAATAGAGCAGGGTCTTGAAGTTCTTCGTGCTTTGGAGGGTATCGAATTTCAGAAAGAGGATTGATATAAATCGGATATCATTCTAACTGGAATTTTTCCTATTTTTGGGAAAAATTCCATTTTTTGTGATAGACCATCAACTAATCGACAGCTTACCAAGCAGATCAGGTATCTACAAATTTCAGAACGTGGATGGTAAAGTAATTTACGTTGGAAAGGCCAAAAATATAAAAAGAAGAGTGTTGGGGCATTTCCGCTCTAATTCCGAAAAGGAACTTGTTTTATGCAATAAAACACATTCGGTGGATTTTGAGTTGACCGGAAATGAACTCATCGCATTGCTCTTAGAAGCGGATTTAATTCAAAAACACCTTCCTATATTCAATACGGTACAGATGAAATTGCGGACCGCATACCATATTATCTCGCATCAAACTAAAAGGGGAATTTTGCAATTTACCGTAGAAGAGAGGCCATCGATGCATGAACCATCGGAACATTTCTTTACGGTCTTAGCGGCCAAAATACGATTGGAAAAATTATGCGATTCATTTAATCTCTGCCCAAACTTTGCAGGTCTGCGAAAGAAAAAGGGGAAGTGTAACCATCCCAAATTCCCTTTTTGTGCAGGAGTATGTTGCGGAGACGAAACGATTGACGAATATAATCAAAGGGCGGAGCAAGCTTTTGCAACCTTAAAATCTAACAGCGAAAGTTATATTATTCGGGAAAAGGGTACTCGGTATTGGCAAGAAAGTTTAGTGTTAGTATTAGATGGCGTTTATCAAGGATTCGGCTATGTAGACGGTTCCCAACAGGTGGTCGGAATCGATGATATTTTGGATTTAATTGCGCCTCGCAAGTATACCTATCATACCGCCCAAATATTGAATGCCTATCGGAAGAAAAATCCCTCAAGAATTCATCCCCTTCATTGAGCAGAACCTTTATAGACTGAACGCTTAGGTTATTTAACCAAAATACCTTGATGATAGTAGTACCCAAAATTTCGAGACACAACTGATTTAAAGGGTCAAAACCTTTTTTTCCTCGCAAGCTATATCATAAGTTGAAATTGAGAATTTAGTACTAAGAATCAACAAAAAACGTAGACATGCTCTTATCGCTATTTGAACGAGTTATTTCCAGTATATCTTTTATTACCTTTTTAATTGCCATAGCCTTTGGCCTCCTTGCCTTGATGTTAGTTTATTTTCCTCCAAATTTTTTACAGTCCTATCCTCAACTTTCTATTACAGACCCCAATAGTATCCAGTTCATTTTGACCTTTACCATTGGCGGGGTTTTCACGCTGACCATTTTCACGTACACTATGGTAATGAATGTCTTGAATAGGAGTATCAGTAACTATTCCCCACGCCTGATACCCCTGATTCTTCACGAACGGCACCACCAAATGATATTAGGAATTACAAGCGGAACGCTCATTTATTGTCTAGTTCTTTCGGTCTTTATTTCAAGTGAAGCGAATCGTGAATTTCCTTCTGTTGCGGCACCATTGGCCATAGCTTTTGGGGTGCTTTGCGTTTTTTCATTCATTTATTTTATACATGCCGTGTCACAGAGCATTCACGTGAATTATATCATTCGGAAGTCTTTTGGAAATACCAAGAAGAATATTCAAAAAATTTTGGATTTGGAGAGACATCTTTTTGTGGATGCATCATCCGAACGGGATCATTCGTATTCCCTTTCTTCCCCTCATTGCGGTTATCTGAACGCCATCCGAAGAGAAAAGCTACTTTCGATTTCCCGTAAAGAGAATATTGCCTTTGAGCTTGCAAAGCCAATGGGCAGTTTCGTTCTTGAGGGGGAGCCAATTTTATATTTGTCTAAGGAAATCGATTCGAAGTTGGGACAACGAATCAAGAGATGTTTAGCCATTAATAGGGATGAGCCAATAGATGTTATCGAAGTGGGGTTCAAGCATTTAGTCAAAGTCGCGGTCAAGGCGTGCTCTCCGGCCATTAACGATCCTTGGACGGCCCTGATAGCTTTGGACTATTTGACACAGCTATTTATTCTTCGGAAGGAAATTCCGGAGTTCGATTATGTGCAATCGTCCAATGGAGGAAAAATATTCTTTTCACTTGTAGACTTCGCGCAATTAAAGCACTATTGCTTTGAGGAAATGGAAACTTATATGGTGGACGATCCTATTTTGAAAAAGCGTCTAGAGTTTTCACATAATCTTATTGATAATATGGATAACTAATGCTAGGTGCGATAATCACTTCTTCATATAGAAATGATTCTTAACCCTACCTGCAGCTTGTAGCATAAGAATTAGTGACCTATGTCAATATCATAAAATTAGCAGTATCCCCAATCTCTTTAATTCCCTGAAGCGGTTTAATGCTTTGGTACAAAAGCGTTTTTAATTGGTTGAACGAGTTCGGTTTCTGAAGATATTGATTAGCACCATCAGCTTTAAGTTGATCGACCTCCCTTTCATGGAAAGTGGAAGAATAAACGATAATTTTAATTTTCGAGAATTGCTCAAAACTCCGTATGTCGGCCAAACATTCAAAACCGTCCATGAGTGGCATACGTAAATCCAAAAATATAGCATCCGGCAGCGGGGAATCCGAAAATAAATCATCCATTAAATCTACACCGTTATCGAACTGTGAAACTTCCGTATGTAATGGAATTTCCGATAGAGCTTCCATAAAAAGCTCTCGGTCATCCAAATCATCTTCCGCCAAATAAATTTTAAAGGGTACCATATATTTCTTTATATGGATAAAATTAGAAACTTTTAAATTGCGACTTGATACCGAAACAATGGGTTTTTAACTCAATAGCATTCCATTTCTAGATAAGGCTAGCTTAAAATTAAAGTGTAGCACTTTGAATTCTTATGAAAAATCCATACCCAAGGAGAGGTCAAGTTTGTTAGGTTTCTCTAAGTCCTTCGGTTTTGACATCTGACCATCTAATGATTTTTGTTCGATTAGTTCAGATGGCACAGCTTCCAAGAAGTAGGAAGATGCGTTGCTGTCTTTTTCCCCATTCATATCATCCGAGACGTGTCGGGCATTGATGGAGCTTAAATCCCTTGTAATAATCAATTCATTTTTTGCGCGAGTCATGGCGACATAAAGAACCCGTCTTTCTTCTTCAATATCATCGATACTATCCAAGCTCATAGCCGATGGATAGGCTTTCGGAGAAACGTTTAGCACAAAACAGGTATCCGCTTCCAAACCTTTTGCGGAATGCACGGTGGAGATAATCACATGGTCTTTGATTTCAGTGGTCTGAATTTCCGAACTCTCAAGTATAGGTTGACCGTTGAGATTAGTTGCATTGTCAAGTACTCCTTCCGAAATGAATTCTCCCAAACTGGAATAGTTTTCTGCAAGAAGTTCCAAGACAGGGAAATCTGCCTTGCGTTTTTCCTCCCAATCCTTACGGTACTTAAATGCCAAAATTAAGGCCATTTCATTATAAGCTTCCTTGACGGCTTTTCCGACCTTTGTGCTATTTTCCAGTGTAGTAGCGTATAAATTACCGATTCGCTTGCCATCATCCCCTCCAATTATTTCCGCTAATCTCTCCGCGCACGCTTGGGGAGATTCCAGTTCCAATAATTCGGATATGTAATTCGAAGCACGGATATTTCCGATGCCCTCCCAGAATGTTAGAAAGCGCATCCAACCGATTTCGTCGTTCGGATTATTTACTACCCGAAGCAGGGATACCAAATCTTTAATATGGGCAGCCTCCATAAACTTTCGGCCACCGTAGGTCACATACGGGATTTTCTTTTTGATAAATACCGCTTGCAGGGCTTTGGTATAATATTGCGAACGTGACAGGATAAGGAAATCCTTAAACTGCTTGTTTCCCTCGCTAAAATTTTCGAGAATATGTTCGGCGATAAAACTTGACTCCTCCCATTGATTCGTGACGTTTATGATTAAGGGTTTATTGCCTGAACCCCGAATCGCTTTCAATTCTTTGTTATAATCGATAGGCGATTTCCGAAGTAACCAATTGGAGATATCGAGAATCTCCTGTGTAGATCGGTAATTTTCCTCCAAGATGAATATTTTGGAATCTGGCACCCGCTCCCCAAAGGAATGTACATTTTTGAAATCTGCCCCACGAAAAGAATAGATGGATTGGGCGTCATCGCCAACACAGAACATAGTGGAAATTTGTAAAAATGGTTCAAGTAACTGCCATTGCAAGGGATTGGTATCCTGCATTTCATCCACGAGCAGATATTGCACATGGCCCGCTAAAATCTTACGGGCCTCCTCATCTTTGCGCAACCGAATGGCAACAACCAAAAGTAAGTCGTCATAGTCCAAATAGCGTCTGGCCATTTTACGCTTTTGATATTCCTTTAATAAAATTTCAATGTGAGGGCGTATTTCTTCGATTTCGGCATCTACGTCATCCCCTAATCTGCCACGAAAATTCTTTACTCGAATGCTTTCGGTAAGGTTGCGCCCCGTATTTCTGGCAAAGCTATAAAGGTCTACAAGCTGTTGCGATTTTAGACGCAATGCCTTGAACGTTTTAGGATGCTCCCCACAAACCATTTTCATTATGCCATTCTGATCATCGGGGTCGATAACAGTAAAATCGGGAGCGCCAAACAGGTTGGGAAAACGGGTAATCAGTTGATTGCACCAAGAATGGAAAGTAGCTCCTTTCGGTTTGTGAGTGGACTTTCCCGAAATCCCTGCGCTAACACGTTCAACAATTTCATTGGCCGCCCGTTTGGTAAAGGTCACTATCTGTATAAGTTGCGGATCGGTTCCGTTGGAAATCAGATTGGACGCCCGACCGATAATCGTTCGCGTCTTTCCGGTACCGGCACCGGCAAGTACAAGTGCATGCCCACCATCGTACTCGATGGCCTCGAGTTGATTTTTATTAAAGTTTACTGATTCCTGCATTTAAAACTGCTACTAATTACTCTAGTAATTTAGTCCGCTTATTTGAATTTTCCAAAGAATGGCCACGTGGATCTGGCGCTAAAGGAAGGTGTTTTAATCGGTCAGCGATAATTGAATAATAGCCCAGTTCTTCCGTAACCGTTCCAACTATCAAATATACCCCTTTGGAACGAATCGGATACTTTTCGGAAACGACTGGAAAATGAACGGTATCGAAAAAGTCGCCCGCTAAATCAAGGAATGTGCCGAAGTGCATTAAGCGTTTATCGCTGGTAGGTGTTCCTTTGGCCGTAACCAAACTGCCACAAATAGCGATTCTCTTATTTTTGTACTTGGGGATTTCATTGGCTGTCAGCGTGCTATGCAAAGGTTCCGCCAAAATCTCGAAACGTGAGATTAAGGGAAAACCTAGCAATAATATCTGATCATAGACTTCCGCCATCATGGGGGTTTTTAAATTCGGAATTGTATAAGCTACTTGTTTTGCCTTAAATAGTGTAGGTGCAGGTTGTCTTCCTTTAGATTTATGAAACTTTAAACGTGCTTGCCACATCAATTGGGGTTTGGTCTGACCTGTAAAACGAAACGCATTCGCTTTTATCAAAACAATAAGCTGTTCCAATCCGATTCGTATGCGGTCGAAGAAGTTTTCCAGACTTTGAAATTCGCCATGTAGTTGTCTTTCGGTTAAAAGTTTTGAGACCATGCGGTCTTCCAGATTCCGGACCATACCGAAGCCGAGATAAACTGTTTTACCTCGAATTGTATTGGGATGGTCGCTAAAATTCACGCAGGGTGGTTCGACGATTCCGCCAAGTTTAGTAATCTCATTCACATAGGTTTCAATATTATAAAATCCACCACCATTGTTTAAAACGGCAACCATGAATTCCAACGGGAAATATTTCTTTAAATACAGACTTTGATAACTTTCAACGGCATAAGAGGCCGAATGTCCTTTGGCAAAGGCATACCCGGCAAAAGCCCGAATCTGACCCCACACATCTTCTGTCAGTTTGTTGGAATAGCCTTTTTTAGCACAATTGTCCTTGAACTTGCGCTCTACCTTCTCAAATTCCCCCTTGGATCGTGTCTTGCCACGCATTCCCCTTCTCATAATGTCAGCTTCAGCCAATGATAGTCCGGCGAATTCATGGGCAACTTTAAGAACATCTTCTTGATACACCATAACTCCATAGGTATCATCCAAAATTTCGAGCATTACAGGATGTGCTTCCTTTCGTCGGTCGGGGTTTCGATGGCGCAGAATATATTCATTCTTCATGCCCCCGTTAGTAACACCTGGGCGTATTATGGAACTTGCCGCCACGAGGCCGAGATAATCCTGCGTTCTTAATTTCGACATCAACACCCGCATGGCCGGGGATTCTACATAGAACACCCCTATACAGTCGCCGACTTTTAAAAGGTCGTTAATGCTCGAATCGTTAATGAAAATGTCAATATTGTCAATATCCTCGATAACTGCATCTGGCTGGTTATAGGCAATAATTTCAAGACAATCCGTAATTTTTGACAGTCCGCGCTGGGCCAGAATGTCGAATTTGAAAATGCCGACATCCTCCGCAATATTCATATCGAACATGACAGTCCGGAATCCTTTTGGGGGCATAAAGGTTGCGGAATAGTAGGTAATGGGCTTCTCAGTTATAATAATGCCGCAGGCATGAACACTTATATAGTTGGGAAAACCATGGATAAGTTTCCCATACTTCATTATCAATTTGATATTGCTATCCTTTTCAGGATTCAAAAAGCGGCCTGTCAAGAATTTATCTATTTCTTCCTTTGGTAATCCAAATACCTTTCCCAATTCCCGGACAACTGCTTTGTATTGAAAGGTTACATAAGTAGCCATTAAAGCGACATTGGGAAACCGCTCAAAAATAAATGCCGTAATCTCATCCCTATCTTTCCATGAGAAATCAATATCAAAATCTGGAGGCGAAAGACGATAAGGATTAATAAATCGTTCAAAATACAGGTCTAATTTGATGGGGTCGACATTGGTTATTCCTAAGATGTAGGCAACAACGCTATTTGCACCAGAGCCACGCCCGATATGACGCATCCCCCTTGACCGGGCTTCTTCGATAATTATAAAATTGGAAACGAAATCGAACACAAATCCCATATTGCGTATGGATTCAAGTTCCGAGGCCACGCGGTCGTAGACTACATCATCTGGATTCGGAAACCGCTCTTCCAGCCGTTCATAACACTTCATTTTTATATATTCGAAATCTGCATCACGACTTTCAAAATAGTGTTCCTGATTTTGATTCGTACGTTCATCGTCAAAGAAAAAATTGACCTTGCAACGTTGCATTATCCGTTTGGTGTTCTCTTTGATATAAGGGTGTTCGGCAAATTTCTCCAAAAGGTCTTCCTTATGATATATGATATCCGTAGCTACACCCTGCTGGTCTTCCGGTAGTTTGCTCAAAACAATGTTGAGGTCGATACAACGCAATAGGCGGTGGGCATTAAAATCCGCCCTATGCTTAAAACTTACGGTCTGCTGAATCACGAGTTTATCAGTGTGATGCTTGAACATGGAAAAAGGCAATCGCCGAACACTTTGAACGGAAATCCCAATATATTCGTTCGGTGCAAATTTGCGTTTATCCAACTCCAAGGCTTTCTCGAAAGGATAGATTGCATAGGTGCCGCTAAGTTTTGGAGCTATCGATGGAAATTCTTTCTCGGCATGTAAATGTTGGCTTAAAAATTCATTGATATTCTCAAAACCCTTATTATTCCTTGCCAATAAAACATATCGTTGGTCGACCCCGTTTCGAATATCTACACCTACAACCGGCCAAATATGAAAATTCGGAGCTTCTTTTAGAAAATTGAGTACTGCGGAAGTGGAATTAATATCCGTGACAGCGAGATACCTGACCTCGTTTCGTTCGGCCAATTCCAAAAGTTCATATTCGGATATGGTCCCATAACGGGTGGAGTAGTAGGTATGACAGTTTAAGTACATATGTATAGCTATTCCTTGCGATGCGCCAAAACAACCGGTGGCTCGCCATTAAACGGATTTCGATTGCTCCTTACGGATTTCACATCCATGGTGCTGGCCCGCATTACGGCAGAGGGCCCAAACCTGTTGCGCAGATGATCCATGGAGTTATAAAGATTAAGAATTTGGTGGTTGTCATCGAACAAATCAATTTGATAATGCCCGCCAGTAAGGTGTGATACACCGATACCGACTTTACGAATCAATACCCGTCGATCATAAAGTTTATCGAACAATTCCATAATTTTTGGGATGATAATATGGTCGGCGCTTGTATAGGGAATTCGGCATTGTTTTGAAACGTTCGAAAAATCCGCATATCTAAGATTGACATATAAGCAAGAAGTTACTTTATTACCCATGCGAAGTTGGTAGCACACTTTCTCGCCCATCGCCATTAAGGTGGCTTTGACTTTTTGTAAATCAATAGTATCTCTATCATAGGTTCTGCCACTGGTAATCGATTCTCGTTCGCGATAGGGTATGAGAGGTCGGGTATCGATACCATTTGCACGTTCCCAAATAGTCTTCCCATTTTTTCCCATAACCGACACTACTACCTCGATTGGCATTTCCTGAAGTTCGCCAACCTTATAGATACCTAAATCTCGAAGTACTGAAGCAGAAGCTTTACCGACTAAAGGAATTTTTCGGATGGCCAATGGAGCGAGAAAACTGCGTTCCTCGCCATAATGAATCAACATTTGATTGTTGGGTTTAGCCTCGCCCGTCGCGACTTTTGAAACTACCTTATTTTTAGATAGACCAAAGGAAATTGGCAGTCCTGTATGATGAATGATTTTTGACCTTAGTTCTTTGGCAAATTTGTAAGTGCCGAAATATTTGTCCATTCCAGTAAGATCTGCATAGAATTCATCTACGCTCGATTTTTCATAGGAGGGCACCTCTTCCTTTATAATTTCGGTTACAGTATTCGAATATTCTAGGTAAATTTGTGAGTTACCTCTGATACAAACCGCTTCGGGGCATAGTCGGCGAGCTAGTTTCATGGATATACCGGAATAGATTCCAAAAGGTCGAGCTTCATAGCTACATGCCGAGACTATTCCCCGATCACCAGTACCACCTACCAATACAGGTTTTTTCAGCAAAGTGGGATTAACTAGGCGCTCGCAGGATACAAAGAATGTATCTAGATCCATATGTAGAATTGCATTGTCCATCTAGAAATTTTAAGGGATATAAAATTATATTAAAATTTGGATATAATCCAAATTTTAGGATAAATTCCAATATTATATTTGAATCGCTTAATTAATGGCTAGTATTACAAGGAAAAATGGCATTTCCCAAGCTAATAATCTCTAGGGTTAATTTTTAATGAGGCATCGCAAGGAAATATTATTACGCTGAAGAACCAAATTTCAACACAGTCATAAGTATGATTATTTTTCTTAAATTGTTCTTATGGATGCACTTAAAAAGCTGAATCTGTATTTTGAGGAGAGTAATTTGCTGGACAAAAATGGTATGTTGAGAGTACCCACCCCGGAACGTAAACAATGGGTAAGGATTTCTGGTAGTAATAATGATAAGGAAAGGTATGTCAATATGGTTTTAGAGGAAATCGAAGATTGTGAAAGTTTCGAGGAATTCGAGGCCAATGTGCAAACTCATTTCTCATTTGAGCATGACCAGGACCAAGGCACCAACGACTTCATCGAGGGAGGAATTAAAAAGTTTGAAAATATTCCCAATTACAAGGAAGTTGTCGAATCGAGAAAAATATATGATGCATTGGCCGCCGGAGCCATAACATTATTTAAGGATTATTTTAATTGATTTTCCAAAATTAAATAGGGATGAGATAGATATTAAGTGCATGGAAATTTATTGGATTCTAGAACGGTATCATTTAACTCATTTCACATTGTCGCCAATGAACTATTATTTAAGTGCTCAAATTAATTGTGTTACAATTTGTAAATTAAAATAACCAAATCATTTAATTATGTGCTTTCATGTTAGAATTGTTGAAACCGCTGAGCAAATAGAGGCTCATTACGATATATCCCGATCGCCAAAAGAGAAGAAAGTCGACAATGAATTTATCTATCATCATGCCAACGGCTATAGCCATGATAGCTTCTGGGTAATTCCACAGGAAAAGTCTGACCATATGACACCTATGATGTGGGGATTGTTGCCATTCAATAAAGATGGCGTAGAACATGAGAAGTATTACAAGGAATCGATTCGTTACGGTGCTGGACTAAATGCCCAAGCCGAAAAATTGTTTGATTTCTATATGTATAAAGCAAGTGCACTTACCAGAAGATGTATCATACCTCTAAATGGATTTTACGAACCGCATACTTGCGAAAAACCTAAGAATTTCAAGGTACCTTATTACTTTGAGCAGAAAAATTCCCCCTTAATCAGTCTTGCCGGTATTTATTCGATAACCCCTGATAAATATGTATCATTTTCAATTTTGACCAAAGAGGCCGAGCCTAATAGCAAATATGCGACAATTCATAATAAAAAAAATCGGGATGGGGAGCATCGTCAAGTAGTTCCTTTGGATAAAAATCGAATAGAGGCTTGGTTGTCAAACGATTTGATGGAAAAGGATGTTTTTGAAATTATAGATAATGACTTGCCTCATAGCCAAATCAATGCCTATAGCATAAGTAAAGATCTTTTCTCCCCAAAAGTGAATTCCGATAGACCTGATATAATTGAATATGTCGAGTACCCACAAGTTCAGATTGAATATTGATTTTTTTTTCTATGTCAGAAGTTTATTTAAGTTCCTGGAAATCGTAGTTGTCAGAGAAATCAATTGGTAGAGCAAATTTTAATTAACCAAATTATCTTTAGAAGTTGACAATGCTCTATAGAGTCCGACTCTCGCCCGTCGCATTACTGTCGTCCTTCCGGCGATGGTTTTTAACACCCCATCGGCAAACCCTATTAGTTCATGAAAGGTAATAGCCCTACTCCCTGATAGCAACAAAGGGCTTTACCTGTAAAAGCGCAGTAGGACTGAAAAGTAATGACAAATAAAAAATAGAGCCACAAGTGCAAGAAGTGTCGGTTTCGCAATTTGCTGCACTCATCTTCAGTAAAGCAGCCGAGCAAGCTGCCCTTCCAATACAAGTAATCCCTAGGCACTTTCTGCCCCTTACTAAGAAAAGCATCTCCATCACGGAGATGAATCGACTTTTTGAACACAACTGCTACGAACCAATCTAGGAATTAATAAAAGGAAATGCGGGAAATCTGTTCATGGTAGGTGGTAAAAATTGTCCAATACCACATTAGGAGGTTCACAAAGTGAATCTTGTAGCTAGAATGCCCTTAAAGTTCTTAATTTATTAAATAAGGTAGGGATGTAAGAAAGGTGGTCTTATGAATTTTAAATTGGGGTTATGCTTGGTTATACGATTATTCCTTTCTCTTCGTTTAAGCAGACGATTTCGAGATGCACTCAACTTTCTCGCTCTGGAAATATTTTGTGTCTCCAGAAAATATTATGAACTAATTGATAATATTAGTACAGCAAAAACTGCCGAATCATACTATTTTCCAAAATAGTCATCTAAACATAGTTAAAGGTTTAGAAGCCTTCTAGGACTCGGGGACATTCCCGTTCCTAACGTGCGAACCAATAAAAATGTAATCTGTTATGAAGAGCAAAAAGACCTGTTCGAGGCGAACAGGTCCTTGCATGAAAATCATCCGGAATTATTAATCTTTATGAAATTTACCCACATTAACGCGAATGGTCAAATTTATGTTGTGATCTGGTGAGTTCTCGTTGGGAAGGATATTCTTCTAGATGTTAGCTCATTTTCTCGTTCGGCGACTACCTTGTGAGAGGATTTGCCATTCTAAGGATTATTTAGTGCGAGTTGGTAAAAACCCTGACTTGGTATCAAACTATAATCATTATTACCGAATAGGGTCTACATAAGTATTTTTGAGTTACAGCCTAGAAATAAATTAAAATGGGCGGGTGTTTATAATACTTACAATGATAGGCGTCTGGATATTATACTTTGTCCAGGGATGTCTTGCAAATAGTTCTCACCAATACCCACAATCTGTCTGTATATCTACACAATTTTTTCAGCACTTCTCGTTATTCCTAATGTATTATATAAATTTGATAATAGATATAATATCTGTCGCGTGCTTTTGATTTCGAAAAGAATATTGACCTTTACCAAACGATAGAATTAAAACTATACACAACATGGAAAGAGGTCCGATAAGCGAAATTGAATGGCAAAAATATAGTTCCTATAATATTGAGCACCTGAAGAAACTGCCTATGGCCGAGCTCGTTGCCACGAAACAAATACTTCAAGAAATCTATGCCCAAGGCATTGAGGTAAAGGAAAAGGGTCAAATTCCAAATAATCAATTAGAAGGAGAAATAAAATATTTAGATGTTACCGCAAAGCGTATCAATATCGTCGGCACCGCCATATTTAATAAAATTGAAACTTTAATTAAAAACCCAAATTTCAAATAAAGGATTATGAATTTGTATCAAGGTCGAGTGCCATTATTTGTAGCGTTAATTTTACACTCGAAAATTTGAAATCCTTATTTTTATAGCCTATGCCAAAAGAAACCCCGGATTGGACGCTTATCATAACTTCAAAAAGCAGTTGGTTCAATCTTGACATCAAGGAACTCTGGCGCTATAAAGATCTTGTTGTGCTGCTCTTTAGAAGGGATTTGGTGACTTTGTACAAGCAGACGGTATTAGGCCCAATGTGGTACCTAGTGCAACCGCTTATGACCACTTTGATGTTTACGGTCGTCTTCGGAAATATTGCTGAGATATCTACAGAAGGTCAGCCTAAAATTCTTTTTTACCTAAGTGGATATATATTATGGAGCTATTTTGCTGATTGTTTCAAGAAAATTTCGGACACTTTCATAACCAATAAAAATATTTTCG
>ENA-ORXU01000905-ORXU01000905.1-marine-metagenome-genome-assembly--contig:-NODE-905-length-28542-cov-4.952538_pt1 | contig 28542 bp, 23 predicted proteins | sample MGYA00237869_ERZ511484 | MGnify/ENA metagenome assembly ERZ511484 | reverse complement strand
CCCAGCAGCGGCCAGGTAAAGTAACAACGGAGAACCCAATCCGCCGGTGCCAACGCACAGAATGCTAGCGGCCTTCAAACGCTTTTGACCCTCTAGACCCACTTCGGGCAAAATCAGGTGGCGGGAGTATCGCTCGTATTCTTCTTTATTGAGCTGAATTTGGTCCAGGTTGGGATTGAGCATGACGGACATCCTTAAGGTCAAGATGTAGAGATTATCTAAAAATCTGTTGCAAAGGTTGATGTTACCGATGGGGTAGAGACACTCACAGCTTCTGGCTGAAACTGCTGCTGATCATCCAGCATCCAACTTTGAAATTCTGAAGTTTTGCCGTTGTTGACGGCCACAATCACATAGGAATATTGGGGCCAAGCCCACTTGCGATCGCATTCAGAAGGAACTGCTTCATGATTCGGATGAGAATGATAGACCCCTATAATATCCCAACCCTGGGTGCGTGCGTATTTCTGAGCGGCAAATAAATCTTGGGGAGCAATCCAATAGCGGCGGGCTGTGGTCAGAGCTTGCTGTGAGGTTTGCTCTTCAACAGACGTTGTGGCTGGGTCCCAGGCATTGGCCGTGGGATAGAGACCCATGAGTTTTTTGTGCAATTGGCCCTTGATTGCAGCTATCTGTCCCAGCATGAGCCCACAACATTCTGCCGGATAACAGTCCTGGGCATGGACTTGGATCTGATCCCTGTGGTGAACAGCAAGACTAAGCACTAAAATTCTCTGGCAACGTTTAACCTTTAACTTTCATCATAGGGCCTTGAGAAAATGCCTGTCTTGGCAATTCATTGGACGGTTTCATCCCCTACTGGATGGATGCGATCAGAGGGCAGATGAGGACGGGCATTGAATCGCCGAATTCGACACCGTTGAGGATTGAGTGTTGGTTGCCAAGGCAGCGTCAGATCAAATTCAAACAAGGCAGTGTTATCGATCTGAATCCCCCAAACTGTGGGCGTACCGAGAATAGCCGCAATCAGATACTGCATAATGCCCCCATGGGTGACTATCCAGATGCAATCAGCGTTGTTGTGGGTTTGATAGAGGGAGCAGATGAAATGATGGGTGCGATCGCAGCATTCCTGCAAAGTCTCTCCCCCCGGAATAGGGATCCAGTCTTCAGTACTCAGCAATTGCTGACATATCTGGGGATGCTGTTGTAGCGCTTCATCCCAAGTTAGCCCCTGGAAAATCCCATTATGTATTTCCAGCAAGGCATCAGCCGTTTGTATAGGGAGTGGGTCTACAAATTTGGTGTAACCTACCCTCAGAATATCCAAAGTCACGACTGCCCGTTGCAAAGGACTGCTATACAAGTGAGTAGGGTGACCTACCTGCTCAGCTAAAAATTGCCCCAACAACTGAGCCTGCCAAATACCATGTGGAGACAACGGATCTTCCAACTGTCCTAGCATCTGCTGCCGATCATTTCCTTCAGATTCAGCATGGCGAATCAGCAGCAATTTCATGACAGTGATCGAGGTAAAAAATCAGCTTAATCTGTCAACAACTCACATTGGGCATGATGACGAAGCAGATGATCGCAGAGGACTAAAGCAACCATCGCTTCGACCATCGGCACAGCTCTCGGCAACACACAAGGATCATGTCGCCCTTTCGCCGCTAGAGTTGTCGCTTCACCGGCTTGATTAACCGTTTTTTGGGACTTCCCAATGGTTGCAGTTGGCTTAAATGCAGCCCGCAGCACAATATTCTCGCCATTGGAGATCCCGCCTTGAATTCCTCCCGATCGATTAGTTGCCGTGCGGATGCGACCTTGATCATCGGTATAGAACTCATCATTATGTTCTTGTCCCGTCATCCTAGTGCCTGCAAATCCCGATCCAATTTCAAATCCTTTGCAAGCTGGTAGGGACATAACGGCCTTGGCTAATTCAGCTTCTAGTTTGTCAAACACGGGCATCCCTAATCCTTTCGGCACTTGACGGGCCACACACTCCACCACTCCGCCAATGGAATTAGCATCTCGTCGGGTTTGATCAATCAAGTCAATCATTTGCTCAGCAGCCTCTGCATTCGGGCAGCGCACCATATTGGCTTCGACTTGGCTAAGGGTGACTTGATCGGGGTTGATGTCTGCCTCTAAGTCTTTGATCCGTTTGACATAACCAATCACCTCCATCTTAGCGACCTGCTGGAGAATCTTTTTGGCAATGGCTCCTGCCGCTACCCGGCCAATCGTTTCTCGGGCCGAAGAACGGCCTCCACCCTGCCAATTGCGAATACCGTACTTGGCATCATAGGTAGCATCAGCGTGGGACGGACGATAGACTTGGGCCATCTCGCTGTAATCTTGGGGGCGGGTATCTTTATTCCGCACCAGAATAGTAATAGGAGTCCCTAAGGTTTTGCCTTGGAATAGGCCCGAGACAATTTCACAGGTGTCTGTTTCCTTACGAGGGGTGGTAATTCGGCTTTGGCCAGGACGGCGGCGGTCTAACTCAAACTGAATGTCTTCTTCTGTAATTTCGATTTGAGCAGGACAGCCATCGATCACCACTCCCACACCGCCACCATGAGATTCACCAAAGGTTGTGATGCGAAACAAGTGTCCAAAGGTATTTCCCATACTGATGATCTGAATTGTGACAAACATCGGCTAGGCCAGCGGCCCTCTACCACTATCTCATCAACATGGTCTCGACAAACAGTCAAAAAAAATGCTTCTGTCTCCACAATAGGGTCTTTGATGAAACTGAGAGAAGTGTTGTACCCAGAACCACTATTGGCGGCACAACTATCACTTGTCTGTACTCGATAGAGGTGTAGGAGGGGGTGTGATATTCCGATCACACAAGAATCGATCAAACTCATCCAAAAACTCCAAATCCGCCTCAGGCAAGCTGACAGGTGGTTTACTCCTGGTAAACCATCCCCGCTTGGAAGGTTCTGGACGCAAAAAATCAAACGCCTGACTCAACTGGCGAGGGCTGGCCCTGACAGGAGCATCCAGATGGCAAGGAATCACCCGGCGAAAGTTCCATTGCGCCACTTGGTCAACCCAATTCAAAACCTTTTGCGGCTCTCGATTAAAAATCAGCGTTTGCAGAATCGGGGCCACAATCAGGTTGCCGCCTTGGCGAAGGGCCTCAAAAGAGCGTTTCCAGTCAGGATGCCACTGCACAGGGAATAGGCCGAAATAGGCCCTTTTAGAGCGATCGGGAGCTTGCCCAGCTTCCTTAAAGGTTTGTGTGGTACTGACCACGGTTAAGACGCTAGGACGAAAATAAAAGGCAAATAGGGCAATGCGCTGCCAACCCTTGCGGCGAATGGTAGGCGTATCTTCAACCACATCAAAAACGTTGTCTTTGGCGTGAAATAGCAGGTGGTAGGGATCGAGTTGGACAATGGGGGGGGGATCTACGGGAATCGAAACGACGGAATCGGTGACGAGTAGGGTACGCGATCGCTTATGAAAAAATGCCACTTCCTCAAAGGGACCCAATCCCAAACCAATGGGACCCAAAATGGCATAGTCAAACTCATCCGCAAACGGCGCATCCGCACTATTGGCAGGCAGAACTTGGGTTTGACGGTCAGACAAGCCCAACCAGCTTAAAGGAATACTGATGGGGAACGTCCACTGGCTAGGAGAAACAAACACTTGAGCGTTGGGAAATCGCTTAGAAAAGGGTCCCGTAAACACCTTATGTTCAATGGCTGACGCCGTCGGTAAAATAATGTACTTGATGTCGCCGTGTACCCTAATCAGATCTTTGACCAAACGGATACATTCTCGTGTCGGGGCAACCGGAGCATAGACAAGCAGCCCCCCCTTGGCCAGCTTAATTACTGTCATCCGCACAGGAATGATCACATGGAGAATGCCTTGCAACTGATCAAAGATCCATATTTTCTCCTTCACAATCTCTTGGCAGAGGGTGCGTCGTTGACCATAGGGGTAAAGGGGGACGGCTGGCCAATAGGGCCATGACCAATCTCTAGAGCGCTGAGAGTGCTGTTGAAGGGGTTTCTTAACGCTGTTTTCTGTCTTTACCACTGACTCGCATCCATGCTAATGATTGCGACAAAGGATCACCATTGTCTCAACTTAAAAGTTTAGACAAATCCTGGACAGAAATGTTTGGGCCTCAGCATTAATAACAGCAATTGAGACCATTACAGATGCAATAGGATGCCCTAAATTCTCTAATCAGGGGGTGAGAGGATTGAGAGGGTTCATAAGAAAATTCTGTTCTCGCATGGGCAGCGATGAGCCAGCATCTAGACTTGTCCAAGAACTAGAGGTCCATAGCAAAGTGATCATGAGCACAACAATCATCGCAGCGTGGCTAAAAACGATGAGGTTTTTGTGCTGACTATCCATAATTTAGGCTCATTTGGAATGCTCAGAATGATTCCCAAGCTATAAAACTAATGTGCCATAAAGATGGGTTTGCTCAACCAATTTGTTATATAAATCAAACAAAAAAGGCCCTAAAAATAGATTCTAGAGCCATTAGCAGGTGATATCTGCATTAGAGGATTTGTAGGAGTTTTCACTCCTACATGTACCTATCTGGTGGCAGTCTAGTTTTTACGCAAATTCTCTCAAAAAAATCGAAAATTGGGTTCTGGGCAAGCTAGAATCTTTGCCTTGAGTGAATATTGGCACTCAAAATTTTTAGATGCTTTGCATCTAAATGAGCAGGGCAATGGCCCACGAAGCTTTGTAAGACTGTCATAACGCTGCCAGGTATTCAAGGTAGGATCTAAAATTATGTGTATTTATTGCTGACGATAATGCCTAAACCTGCCCCACCCTCTTCGCAAACTCCTAGTCCTGCCGCCGAAGAACAAGAATACACAAATGTTATGCGGGTGTTTGGAGGCGTTGGCTGGGCCAGTGTCCTGTCATTTATTGTGGCGGTGGTGTTGATTCTGGTCCCTCAAGTTCCCAGGCCGTGGTTATGGTATGTGATTCCCCTGTGGATAGCTCTAGCCAGTTTAGGAGTATTTTTACAATGGTCCGTTGCCAGAGGACCCTGCCCCAAATGTGGCTATGTGCAATCCGTGCCGCCGACCCTGAAACGCTGTCCTGATTGTCGCAGCTATATCAAAGCCATTGATCGCAAAATCGTCAAAGTTGGCTAAAACAACTCCCATGCTGGAGAAGACAGCATTTTGAGCTGTCGGAGCCGATGACTGAAATAGCTATCGTCCAATCGGCAATTATCATGGACTTTGGCTGATTTGAGGCCAATAGACCATTGCCAAATGTGAGCAGCTTGAGAAAAAGGCTGCATCGAGTCTTCCTCTTCGGGCGTGACCGGCTGCACCGTTTGGTACCCTTCTAGAAACGAGTCGCGAACGGTTTTTTGCATACCAGTACGGGCCGAAACATGCAAGAATTTAGCAATTTCGAAGGCACGCCATCCATACCCACATTGATCAAAATCGAATAAGGTGACGTGGTTGTCGTCGGTAAAATGAACATTGCCACTATGAGGGTCTCCCCAACAGACACTCCAGAACGGTGGATCTTTGGGCATTCCCTGCAATTTCTGTTTGACTTCAGAAATAGTCTCTACGAGATAGTCATGATCTTGGGGCCGATGCTGGAGGAAGGGTGCGATCGCTTCTAAGGAATCGTCCAATAAATAATCAAGGGTCAAAGGCTGGCGATTAGCTAGACTATGGAAATCAGTAGCCACTTCATGTAAGCGGCCAATTGTTTCACCCAGTTTTTGGCCTTGGTCTTTACTCAAATCACCTAGAGGAACTTGGCCAGGAGCAAAGTCAAAAAGGGCTGCATAACGTTTTCCTTCTGGTGCCTCAATTTCAATAGAGAGCTGTTCATCAATCGTTCGTAGAGGACGAGCAACAGGAATCTGCCGTTGTTGCAAAAAAACCAGTAACTCTAGCTCAAAATCGATCTCTGACTTGGTTCGCCAATGGGCATGGGATACCCTCAAAACATAATTTTTTTCAGAAGTTTCGACCAGGTACACATCACTAAGACCCCGATGCCACAGCTTGCAGCTAGTCGGGCTCGTAACTTCGAAACTAGGTAAAACTCTTGTGACTAAAGCATCACAGGCTAGGGTTGAGTATGTGACTGGAAAAAAAGATGTGGTCATAATAACTGTCTGGCCGTCCCCCTAATCAACAGGTAGATTGAGTTGAGAAATACAATGTAGGCATCGAATCTTCAACACAGCTCAGAGATAAACTTTAGGCTATTTGTATATTTGAATATAAACCCCATGACTCTTTCATCCTTCGCCAGATCAGGAGAAAAAACAGTGTTGATCGTTACAAGTTATAAAAACTCAAAATAATTAGGACTGAAAGTAATCGTTTTTTTGCTGTCATAGAGAAATTAACCCCCCTATAATGAACAACTTTCTATGAGACGACAGGCTGTATCTTTGCAGGTCGTTTGAGGGAAGACTCACTAACAGAACGATAGATTTTATGGTTTAGATTGTATGACTATGGTTGGGTTTAGGAACAAATATTTAATAGGTGGTATTAGCAGTTTGCTAGTCGGTTGCTCAGGATCTGAGCCTCAGCAGCAGACCCCTATCGTCAGCGCTACCTCGCCAGTCCCTCAGCGTTCTAATCGCTCTCAAGCTCAGCAGCCTGTATCTACAGATTCTCCGCAACCCTCTCCTGCTACCCAACCAGCAACGAACGCTAAATCTAAACCAGTTGCCAAAAAAGTTGCGCCTTCCCCGTCACCAGCCGTTAAACTATCAACTTCAGATCAAAAGCTGATTAGCAAAGTCCAGAAAGAAGTTCAGGAAAAAGGTGCCATTGCTAAACAAGATGCGGGTCAAACTTATTTGGGAAATGTGTTGCGATCGCAGCAGGCAGCCAAACTAGTGGACGGTCGATTTACTTCTGATTTACAAGCCTTGCAAACTGACTTGCCAGCAAAAATAAGCGACTATCAACTTCAGGTTTTGGAGGCCACTGAACAGAAAGCAGTGGTGGTTGCGATCGCTAAACAAACCGGAATTCCCAGCTATACAGGTGCAGTTTATGCACAAGAAGCTAGTATCCCTGTGTCTACCATTTGTAAGTCCAATGAACCGACACAAGCACCTCCTCCTGCCCCCAAACTTGTGGGCTCTAAAATCGTGTGTGCCCAAGGTTCGACCGCCATTGCAGAATAGGAATGTAGCCTAGGTTGTACTTACAGCTCCATATTGGAGAATCTAGAATACTATGACGCGTTTATTTCGAGCATCGGTGGTCCAAGCCATATGCGTACAACACTAGTCCACTGCAATTTGCGCCAATCGCTGTATTAATGCCGCCCCTACCTATCATTAAAACGTCCACCTCTGGGTATACCCTGCGAGGCTTCAGAGGGGTAACCATTTTTAAACGGCAGAATAAAGATCTCCTTGCCTTCTGTTCCTGTCGTGACCACCAGACTTTTCCAACCGTTCACTACTTTGCTTTCACCTCTAATAGACTTGACTTTCTCAATCTTGGAGAGAAATCGATATTTCTTGTCTTTATTCTCGAAAATTAACAGGGGACACCCTTCTGGTAAACATAGCTTAGGATCGTTGGTAAGCGTTATCGCTTCGCGATGACCATCTTGATTTAAATCCCTATAGCTCGTACTTTTCCACGCATGTGGTTTACCACCAATTGTTTTCATATATCGGTTAAGTGCTTGTTGTGTTGCTGGACCAGGGTTCTTGGGATCTATCTCTGTTTCACAGCCCATAGTCCCTACCATAATCAGCATCATCAAGGTGAAAATTTGGAACCGTTGTGACATTTCTGCTCTTCGATATCAATACTGTTCGGAGTTATTATTCCCAATCACTGTTGATACGCAACTTTTAGAGAAATTGAACTTTCATCAAAATCGATGGTACGAATAGACCTCTTACAATATTCGTTTCATGATGTGTTACTAACTCAATTGATGCCGCGATCTGACTTGGATCTTTAGTTCTCTAACACATTGTTAGCTTAATTATGCAAGAGGTCTATTGAATTAAGTCAGGAATTATTGAGAAAAGACAGCACTTTTGACAATTGCGTTGTTCTACAAACAGGACAATTTTTCATGATGAATCAAGATATGGACCGACAACCCTCACCTATTTTTATTTTAGTAAGTGATTTTTAAGACGCTATCCGTGTTTAAGGTGCGATCGCAACGGTAGACTATACCCAGTACTCATCAGCACTTGTTCAGTATTTTTCTTTAATCTTTCTCTATATTGTTACAATCGACTCTACCTCCACTCCCTTTAGAGACGAACCCTTTCTCAAAAATCTTATTTTTTGACCCAGGTTAGATACTGGATCGCAAATTTGAATAAAAAGTGTAAGGTTAACCCCCATTAGGAGTTTTTATGAGTAATCGCCCCATTATTCTCGGTATCGTTGGTGACAGCGCTGCGGGCAAAACCACTTTAACTCGGGGCATTGCCAATATTCTGGGAGAAGATGACGTGACGGTCATCTGTACCGATGACTATCATCGTTACGATCGCCAACAGCGGGCCGAGAAAAAGATCTCTGCTCTGCACCCAGATTGCAATTATCTGGATATTATTCAGCAACATCTCGGGTTGCTTAGAACAGGCCAACCCATTCTCAAACCGATTTATAACCACTCCACTGGTGGTTTTGACGCTCCAGAATATATCGAACCCAAAAGATATGTGATCGTCGAAGGGCTGCTAGGTTACTCCACCCGTGCTGCTCGGGATAGCTACGATGTCAAAGCGTACCTGGCTCCCCCAGAGTCGCTGCGAGCGGCCTGGAAAATTAAGCGAGACACGGGCAAACGAGGCTATAACCAAGAGCAAGTCTTAGAACAACTCCGTAAGCGTGAAGCTGACTCAGAAGCCTTTATTCGTCCCCAGCGCCAGTGGGCAGATATGGTAGTTACCTTTTACCCACCCTCTGAAGAGCCCAAACCTAACGATCTGCTGCTGAATGTCCGCTTGATCCTACGGCCTACGCTTCCGCATCCAGACTTAACCGAACTTTTGAATCCTGAGGGCAGCCATTTAGGAGAAGCGATTCGGTTGGACCTGAGTCGAGATATGGGTAAGCCAGTGGATGTTCTAGAGATCGATGGGCATGCGACTCAGCAACAGGTGATGGAACTAGAGCGCATTCTCTGCAATGAAGTCCCTCACCTAGGACAATTTTGCAGTCTTCAGGGCAACGAAGATATTGGTAAAATCGTGGGTACCACAGGGGAAATACTCCAGAGCTACCCTTTGGCGCTAACCCAATTGCTGATCACCTACCACATGCTCAAAGCTGCAAGAGTGGTCCTCTAAATCGGGATATTTTTAGTTTTTCTAAATTGTTAAAGTTTGCAAAGGTATAATTAGGAACGTGAATCACCACTGGGTAGGTGGATGGTGAACCAAAACACACCGTAATCCAAGGGACATAACAATTCATGCGCGTTGCGATCGCAGGTGGAGGGCTAGCTGGCCTATCCTGTGCCAAATATTTAGTTGACCACGGGCATACCCCCATTGTTCTAGAAAGAGCATCCGTCTTGGGGGGCCTCGTTGCGGCCTGGAAAGACGAAGATGGAGACTGGATAGAAACAGGACTCCATGCTTTTTTTGGGGCCTATCCGAATATGTTGCAGTTACTTAAGGAACTGGATATTGAGGACCGTTTGCAGTGGAAAAAGCATGCCTTGATCTTCAATCAACCTGAGAAACCAGGCGTCTTGTCGCGATTTGATGTGCCGGATCTGCCCTCACCCATTAACGTCATTATTTCCATCTTGCGCAACAACGATATGTTGAGCTGGGAACAAAAGATTCGATTCGCGATTGGGCTGCTACCAGCCATTGTGCGGGGGCAGAAATATGTCGAAGATATGGATCGCTACTCTTTATTGGAGTGGCTGCAAAAACAGGGTATTGATGATCGGGTGAATTCTGATATTTTCATCGCTGCGTCGAAAGCACTCACCTTCATCAACCCGGATGAAGTCTCTGCCACTATTCCCTTGACCGCCCTCAATCGGTTTTTACAAGAGCGCTACGGGTCCAAAATTGCTTTTTTGGATGGTGCTCCCCCAGAGCGGCTGTGTCAGCCGATTGTGGATTACGTGACGGAACGTGGTGGAGAAGTCAGAGTCAATGCTCCGCTCAAAAGGATTGTCCTTAATGAAGATGGCAGCGTTCAGCATTTTCTGATGAAGGGATCGACAGACTCGGAGCAGTATGAGATTACTGCCGATGCCTATGTTTCTGCCATGTCCGTGGATGCGATGAAACTAATGATGCCAAAAGCCTGGAAATCGAAGGCTTACTTCCAGCAACTCCAAGAACTGGAAGGGGTACCTGTGATTAGTATTCAGCTTTGGTTCGATCGCAAACTCAGTGACGTTGACCACTTGTTGTTTTCGCGATCGCCCCTCTTAAGCGTCTATGCCGATATGAGCAATGCTTGTCGAGAATATGCTGATCCAGACAAGTCGATGCTAGAGCTGGTCTTGGCCCCAGCCGCAGATTGGATCGATCGATCCGAACAAGATATTATCGATGCTACTTTGGCTGAATTGGCCAAGCTATTTCCAGCAGACATTCCAGATCGAGCCCAGGTACTGAAAGCACGGGTAGTGAAGACGCCTCGCTCCGTCTATAAAGCAACGCCTGGACGGCAACAGTACCGTCCGGTACAAACAACACCCGTGACCAACTTTTTTCTGTCCGGGAGTTACACGATGCAACGGTACTTGGGCAGTATGGAGGGGGCGGTGCTTTCTGGTAAGCTGACAGCACAAGCAATCAATACCGCCAAGACAATTTCTGTGTCTACCAACAACAATTCCGAAACGTCCAAGCCCGTTTCCCAGTCAATTCCGAATGCTGCAACTGCCTGAAACTTCTAGACCAACCAAAAAGCTGGTGTCTCTCGAAGACTCCTACGAGCAATGTCGGCAAATTACTGCTGATTATGCCAAGACGTTTTATCTAGGCACCTTACTGATGCCCCCAGAAAAACGTCAAGGGATTTGGGCCATTTATGTATGGTGTCGGCTAACGGATGAATTAGTAGATGGTCCGCAAGCCGCATTGACAACGACTGAAACGTTAGATGAATGGGAAGAACAACTTGAGGCTGTCTTTGCTGGACGTCCAGTAGATGATGTGGATGTTGCCCTTGTGGATACCGTCCAACGCTACGAATTAGATATTCAACCCTTTCGGGACATGATTGCCGGACAACGGATGGATTTGGTGCGCGATCGCTACGATACCTTTGATGATTTGCGTCTCTATTGCTATCGGGTGGCCGGGACAGTGGGCCTGATGTCTGCAGAGATTATGGGAGTAGAGCGATTTTGCGATCGCTTGCAAGCCCCGTGGAATCCGCCCCGAGTTCTCAACAACCAAGACAACACCATCAGTAAAGCGGTAGATTTGGGGATTGCCAATCAACTCACCAATATTCTTAGAGATGTGGGTGAAGATGCTCGTCGAGGTCGGATTTATCTGCCCTTAGAAGACTTGGCTGCCTTTGACTACACCGAAGCCGATTTATTCAGAGGTGTCGTTGATGACCGCTGGCGCGCCTTTATGAAGTTCCAGATTCAGCGGGCTCGTCAGTACTTTGCTCAAGCAGAAGCTGGGATTGGCACCCTAGAGAAAGACGCTCGTTGGCCGGTTTGGTCAGCATTGATTCTCTATCGCCAAATTTTGGATGTGATTGAGCATAATCAGTACGATGTATTTTCTCGACGAGCCTATGTCCCCAGTCGGCGTAAATTGATGTCTTTACCCCTCGCATGGCTAAAGTCACTATAAATCTTGTGTCTCCAGCTCAGCCCAGAGAATTTGAACCATAGGTTAAAATATTAAGAAATATTATAATTGCCGTCATTGCCGATGATGAACGGCTGTTGCTACTGGCTGCCTTGCTATGAAATGTGTCATTCACCGACGAGCTGAGTTTTCGGCCAGCCATCGGTATTGGTTACCCGAACTATCCGAACAAGAAAATAAACAACAGTTTGGCCTTTGCACCCAGGTGCCTGGGCATGGCCATAATTATGAATTGTTCGTGTCTATGTGGGGTGAGCTAGACCAGTATGGAATGGTTTTGAATCTCTCAGATGTCAAAAAAACGATTCAGCAAGAAATAACGGATCCCCTCAACTTTGCGTACCTCAATCAGGTATGGCCAGAATTTGAGCAAACCCTGCCGACCACTGAAAACCTGGCTCGGGTGATTTGGCAACGGCTGGACCAGCATTTGCCATTAGTAAATATTCAACTTTTTGAACATCCCAAACTTTGGGCCGACTACAAAGGAGCTGGCATGGAAGCCTATTTAACTGTTGGAAGTCATTTTAGTGCAGCACATCGATTAGCATTGCCTGACCTGAGTTTTGAAGAAAACTGCGAAATTTATGGCAAATGTGCTCGCCCCAATGGCCATGGCCATAATTATCATCTGGAAGTGACGATTAAGGGTGACGTCAATGGCCGAACTGGCATGATTGTAGATCTGGTCGCATTGCAGAAACTGGTGGATGATACTGTCTTAGAACCCCTTGACCATACCTTTTTGAACAAAGATATTCCTTATTTCGCCAAGGTTGTGCCAACTGCTGAAAATATAGCTGTGTATGTGGTTCACTTATTGCGACAACCCATCCAACAGTTAGGGGCAGAGTTACATCGGATCAAGTTAATAGAAAGTCCGAACAATTCCTGTGAGGTCTTATGTGCAGATGTATTTGATTCGGGACCTAGCCTTGCTAGTCAGATGAGTGAACCTGCTTTAGTTGCGTAGACTGTTGATCACTCTAGAATGTTGACTGGGCAAGGATGGTCATAACAGTAGCGCAAACCACTCTGAGGAGATGGCTTCTAGAAGTGAATCAATAACCCATTGAATGTGGGTTTGAAGTTTATGCAGTTTGCTGAATTTATTACTTATCCTGAGCTAGCTTTCCATAGCCGTATTTTGGGCGGGTTCATTAGCTTACTCTGGGTTCTAGAGATTGCCGACACCCTGTTATTTCGGGGATGGTTAAACCGATTTGGGATTTTACCCCGTCGGTGGATTGGCCTCCGCGGCATTGTGTTTGCTCCATTGCTGCACGGCAATCTTCGTCACCTATCCATGAATACAGTGCCTTTAATGGTCTTGGGATGGCTGATCCTAGTGAGATCGACTCAAATATTTGTACTAGTGACTGTAGGGGTATGGCTGATAGGTGGACTAGGGGTATGGCTCTTTGCCGCGCCTAAATCTAATCATATTGGCGCGAGTGGGTTGGTGTTTGGCTATTTGGGCTTCTTACTGGCAAATGGCTACTTTGAGCAAAGTGCGGTTGCGATCGCAACCGCAACTCTAGTCGGCTTACTTTATGGCAGTACACTCTGGGGGGTGCTGCCCTCAAGACGAGGGGTGTCTTGGCAAGGTCATTTATTTGGGGCGATCACGGGTGTCTTTTGTGCATACTATCTCTTACCGCTACAGCGGTGGTTGCAAACCTTACCCCCAGAATTGACGAGGTTTTGATGGCAAAAGACCTATCCCAATACATTCATGAAATGCCTAAAAAATCTGACTACAAGATAAAAAATGATTGAGAAAAAGTCTTTTTTTTGCCCAGAAACAATTTCTAATTGCCTACAGAGTCTTTACTGAGAGGTAAGGAGTGCTCAATGCCTTGCAGCCGTTTTAAGGTTGTAATTATCTCACCTAACATTGTGATCGTTGACTCAGAAATGGATAAATCGCATGAGCTTGATGTGGAGTCTGCATCGTGCAGATTAATTAGTAGTCAATCTTACAATTTCCAATTGAAATATTGTTAATGATTAGGGTTGGATATTATATTGCAATTTTCTTGATTTGCCCTTTCTGAATTCAAAGCATTCATGACACAACCCGTCAAAACATTGTGCCCTTACTGTGGCGTGGGCTGCGGCTTAGAAGTCTTACCTCCTGCCTTGCCGGGTAAACCTGTGAATCGCGATAGCGTCGGCACACCTATTTGGCGAGTGCGGGGGGATCAAGGACATCCTTCTAGCAAAGGGCAAGTCTGTGTGAAAGGTGCTACCGTTGCTGGGGCTTTGGATAAGGATCGCCTCCGCTTTCCGATGATGCGGGATTCCCTTAGCCAACCTCTACGACAAGTCTCTTGGGAAGCAGCCTTAGAACGCATTACCACTGAACTAAAGATGGTGCTGGCCACCCGAGGGCCAGAAGCAGTTTGCATGTATGGATCGGGGCAATTTCAAACCGAAGATTATTATATAGCTCAAAAGTTAATGAAAGGCTGCCTGGGCACCAACAACTTTGATGCCAATTCGCGGTTATGTATGTCCTCTGCGGTGGCAGGCTATATCCAGAGTTTTGGGTCAGATGGTCCGCCCGCTTGTTACGACGATTTAGAACTCACCGATTGTGCTTTCTTAATTGGTACCAATACGGCTGAATGTCATCCGATTGTCTTTAATCGGTTATTGAAACATCATAAGAAAAACCGCCACGTCAAAATGATTGTCGTCGATCCACGCCGTACCAAAACCGCAGAAAAAGCAGATTTGCATCTAGCGATTAAACCTGGCACTGATATTAATCTTCTCAATGGCATGGCCCATTTACTAATGCGCTGGGGTAAGTTTGACTCTCTATTTATTGATGAATGTACAACAGGGTTTGCCAGCTTTGCGAGCGTCATTAGCCAATATCCCCCGGAACTCGTGGCAAAAGAGTGTGGTATTCGAGTCGACGAGCTGGAAACAGCCGCCCGGTACTGGAGCGACTCGAAGCAGGTGTTATCGCTCTGGTCGATGGGGATTAACCAATCTTCAGAGGGGACTGCCAAGTGTCGCACTATCATTAATTTGCATCTGATGACCGGCACGATTGGCAAACCAGGGTCAGGGCCGTTCTCGTTAACGGGACAGCCCAATGCAATGGGGGGCCGAGAGGCCGGTGGTTTATCCCATATTCTGCCAGGGTATCGGGTGGTGAAAAACCCCCAACATCGTCAGGAGGTAGAAAAAGTTTGGAAGTTGCCGGCAGGCAGTATTTCTCCACAGCCCGGTTTGGCTGCCTGGGATATGATTTTGGGTTTGGAAAACCAGGCGGTTGGCTTTTTCTGGGTAGCTGCTACAAATCCTGCCGTGAGTATGCCTGATATTGTGCGCACCAAGGCAGCACTACGAAAATCTAGGTTTACGGTTTATCAGGATGCCTACTATCCTACGGAAATGGCGGACTATGCCCATGTGGTTTTACCGGCTGCCCAATGGGGTGAAAAAACTGGGATTATGACTAACTCCGAACGGGTGGTGACCTACTGTGCAGCCTTTCGAGAACCTGTAGGGGAAGCCAAAGCCGATTGGGAAATCTTGGCTGAAGTGGGTCGCCGCCTGGGGTTTGAGCGGGAGTTTGCGTTTGCCAATTCTGCTGAAGTGTATGCTGAATTTGTGGAACTGACGCGCGATCGCCTCTGTGATATGACGGGACTCAGCCATGAGTGCTTGCAGAAGGGTCCCGTCCAATGGCCTTTCCCAGATTGTGCGGTTGGCGATTCGGGCAACGCTACCGGAACAGGCAAGCGCCTCTATACTAACCATCGGTTTCCAACGGAAGATGGTCGCGCTCGTTTCTCAGCATTTCATGCTAAAGGACTAGCTGAACCCCCTGATCCGAACTATCCGTTTGTCCTGACCACCGGACGGCTCTACGGTCATTGGCATACCCAAAGTCGCACAGGCCGGATTGAAAAGACAGCCACCATGCACCCCACCCCTTTTATCGAGATTCATCCTCGGGATGCGGCTAAGATTGGGATTCGAGATGGGGATATTTTGGAGGTGCGATCGCGACGAGGATTTGCGCGGGTATCAGCCACAGTCACCAAGGCTATTGCTCCTGGCACGGTCTTTATGCCCATGCACTGGGGCGCTTTATGGGCCAAAGATGCAGAGGTGAATGCCCTCACCCATCCTGAAGCATGTCCGATTTCCTTAGAACCGGAACTTAAAGCCTGCGCGGTGCAACTTGTACCTGCATGGTCTGTCTCAGAGATTGCTAACAACCAGCCTGAGCGCAGAGAATCTTTCACGCCAACAGTCATACATTCTTAGTTTGTTCAGTCCTCTTTTTGTCTGTTTTACAAGAGATTGGGCAAAGAATCTTCGTTAAAAATAGAGGCGTGTATGGGGGCTAAAAAGGTGAAGTAAAGACTGCCGTAGTCGAAACTGGCAGTCTTTACTTCTGTATGCATTTGGCGTTCCCGGAAGCCAGCCGTTGCATCCTCCGCAGTGTTGCCTGCTTTTATGGACTCTTTGGGTGTGATTCCTCCGTGACATGCAGTACACTTTCGAGGAGTGTTGTTTTGCCACGAGAATAGGGACCCATCAGGGCAATGTTACGGAAATTATCCAAAATTGCCTCGTGGATGGATATTGGGGTTACATCATTAAGCGCAGCTTGCTAAATGCAGAAAATTGAAACTAGAACGGTAAAATCTCAGTCTCATAAAAAAGGAGTTCCTGCCCTAAAGATTGCGGAGAATTGAGACCTACCCTTTTGGTGTCACTCAGGATCCAGCCTTTTCTGGATAGATATGCTTTTCCTTTAAGGCAGGCTTAACGATAGTGAAGTCTGTTGATGGTTTTGTAATCAGGAGAGATGAATGTTGAGTCTTCGTGTCCTAAGTACCAGTCTGCTATTAGTGTCGGGCATGGTGATTGTCATTCCTGAACAAATAGATCATCCGGCCCATGCTGTACCTGTGGCTCAGGCGAATAAAGACCGTCAACTGTTCGAGCTATTTAAGAAAGGTAAAGAGCTGGTTGATGCCGACAAGCTGGATACGGCCTTGCAGACCTTTCGACAGGCCGCTCGATTAGATGCCAAAAATCCACGTATTTTTTCGGCGATTGGTTATATTCAAGCTCGTCAAGGAGATTTTACCCAGGCGGTAGAAGCGTATCAAAAAGCGATCGTGCTAGATAGCAAAAATGCCAATTTTCATTATGCGTTGGGATATAGTTTGGGCAGCTTAGGTCAAAATGACCAGGCGGCAATCGCTTATCAGAAAGTTATAGAACTTGAACCTAAAAATGTGAGGGCTTACGAAGGCCTAGCTGTTATTCATAGTCGCCAGGGAAAATTGGAGGAGGCCTTCCAGAACTTCCAGAAAGTGATCGCAATCGATTCTAAAAATGGGGGAGCTTATAATTCCATTGGACTCATTCACTTAAAGAATAAGCAAGTCCAACCTGCGATTGAAAACTTCGAGAAAGCAGCCACACTTACGCCAAAAAATGGTGAAATTCAAATTAATTTAGCGTTAGCTTACTCTGCGCAAGGGAAGCCAGAAGCAAGCTTGGCTGCATTAGATAAGGCAGCTAAGTTAGATCCTAAGAATCCCCGTGTGCATTTGCGGATCGCTAAGTTACTGCAAAGCCAAGGAGATTATGATCGCGCTCTAGAAGCTTACAAACAAGCATTACAAGAGGATAAGAATTCGGGAGCAGCCCATGAGGGAATTGGAGATTTGCAGATGCAGAAAGGAGATTCGTTAGGAGCAGTCGTTTCATTCCGGCAAGCAGCCAAGCTGGACCAGCGTAACCCGGCAATATTTTACAAACTTGCTGAAGCTTTGATTGCTCGTAATCGTCGCCAGGAAGCCATGCCTGAATTGCGGAAAGCTCGCCAACTCTATCAACAGCAGCGACAAGCAGATGGCGTTAAAAAAGTGGATGCGTTATTGAAAAAATAAAAACAACTATCTCTAGCGTAGAATTACAAATCGCTGAAACTCTTGCAGGGGATTGCTCTCACTATTTATAGCCTCTACCCGCACGCCTGCTGGGCCTGAGTATGGATGGAGTGCGATCGCCTACAACTACAGTTTCCACCCGTCCATCTATCCGATTGTGAACCCAGCTTATAAGACTTAGCTCTAAGCCCTGTCTTTGAGTAGCATAGCGATATGCCTACACTTTTTACTCGCCCTGACCTTAGCGCTTGTCGGCAGACCCCGTTGAACGAATCGGAAGTCAAACCTTGAAATATAGCTATCCTCAAGTCGCTCAGTGAACGAATGAATGATTGGGCTGTTTGGTTTGTCCTTAGCAAGGCCCAGAGTATCTCAACTCTTTGGAAATGTGCCGTTATCATCCGCATCCTGCTCAAACCCAAAGTACTCCAGATCAGCTATTAAGCAAAGAGGTATGAGATAGAGGAACAGATCCACGTCTCATACCTGCTTGCTGAATAGATTGAACTAGAATTCTAATTTGAGAGCAATTGCAATATTTAGATCATGGCTGCATCAAAAACTCCACGATTAATGGTTTCTGCCTCAACATTTTCCAAGACAGCCAAGAGTTCGCCCGTTTCTGCTAGTGAAATCAATGCCGAGCTGGATTGGTTGCCTACGCCTTGAGAAACAGCAATTTGTTCAAATGTAAGTTCTCCTGCCAGGCTCAGCGAATCTTCAGCCAGATTGAAATCGATAATCTGATCCTTGCCCTCTCCCAAAGCTAGGACGAAAATATCTTCACCACGACCGCCACTGATAGTGTCATTGCCTGGTCCCCCGATAAGAACATCATTACCAGGACCTCCGATTAAAGTATCGTGGCCATTACCTCCAAAAAGGGTATCATTTCCACGGCCTCCTTTAATGACGTCAGCACCGAAACCTCCACTCTGAATGTCATCTCTACGGCCACCCATCAAGCTATCGTTTCCGTTCCCCCCGTCCTGGATATCAGCTCCAAGACCACCGCGAAGGATATCATCTCCATTTTGCCCATTCTGGATATCATCTCCACGGCCTCCTTTAATGACGTCAGCACCGAAACCCCCATTCTGAATGTCATCTCTACGGCCACCCATCAAGCTATCGTTTCCATTCCCCCCGTTCTGGATATCAGCTCCAAGACCACCGCCAAGGATATCATCTCCACCTTTTCCGTCTTGGATATCATCTCCACGACCACCCATCAAGCTATCGTTTCCACTCCCCCCATTTTGAATGTCAGCTCCACGACCCCCGCGCAGAACATCACCATTATCTTCTTCATTACCAGGGATATCTAGTGGAATTAAGACACGGTCAATTGCTTGTACAACCCCATTCTCAGCCTCCACATCAGTAAGGCCCTCTACAAAACTTGGGTCAATTAGATCGGGTTCATTATCTTCAAGACTATTACCATTGGGCGTGAGAGTTGCACCCTCCAGTAGGGTAGATACAGAGTCTGAGCCCTGGATTGTTTCTAACGTTTTAGCCCCAGCAGAAACGTGATAAAGCAGAATGTCCTTTAATAGTGGGATAGGGTCCCCCTCACCTAGTTCAGTCAAGGCTGCGACAATAGCGTCAAAAGCCCCTGCTTCATCACTCCCTTCGAAACCCAAGTCTTGGGCAAGCTGGACGAATGCTGCATCCGTTGGCGCAAACGTAGTTAAGTCAGCTTCTGAGTCATTCAGAGCATCTACTAAATCCGCAGTCTGAACAGCTTCTAAGAGAATATCGAAGTCTTGGTTGTTTCCATCAAAATCATCACCGCTTTGGGCAACTATCTCTGCAATTGTTGTCATGAAGACTCTCCAAGCTAGTAAAAGTAAATATTGACAATTAAGCAAATAGATATATCTAGTTTTCTGAGTTTTTAAATGCCTAAGTCTCTTAAATATTCTAAGACAAATAATATATGTTAAGACTACAAATATCAGTCGACTTGATATTTGTAAATTCTAAGTATTTTAATCTATCAATGTATTTTGCTATACAAACATCTAAATTTAGAATAGTGATTAAATAAGATTGAATCAGAGATTTTTAAAGTAGTATAGTCTTTCATTATGGCCTATCTCAAATATACTATTTCACTATATATCAACTACTATTGACTGGGCTTCGTATGGTTTTAAGCAGATTTTCTTGCTCCAATAGTAGGCAACAAATCCAACCAAAATATTAGACACTATTGCTGCAGTAAAAATTCCTGTCAAGCCAACAACATAGTTGCCAACATAAGCAACCGGAATATACAGGATGAAAAGTTGAAGAATAGAAAGCGAAAGAGCTAGAAGTGGTTTTCCCATAGCATTAAATGCTGAACATGTAACTAGAATGATGCCAACTGCACCATAGCTGATGGGAACTAGGGAAAAATAATTAGCTGCAACATCAACAACCTTTAAACTTGGGTTAAATAATGTAGCTATTGTTTGGCCCTCACTTCCCAAAATTACTGCAACAAACAAGGCCCAACCTAAGCAAAATCTATAACTGTATTGCAGGGCTTGTTGTACTCTGCCAAAGTATTTTCCTCCCCAATTTTGCCCAACAAAAGGACCTAAACTAGCCGCTAGGGCAGATACTGTGATCAATACAAAGGATTCTGTTCGAGTTGCAACACCAAATCCAGCCACTGCAGCAGAACCATGACTCGCAATGTACCGAGTAATCACCCCTATGGCAACGGGTGAGAGCAACATGGCTACTGCAATTGGACAACCAATCGTTAGAATTTCTTGCCAATACACCAAAGTCTTTTGAAGGCTTGGATGTTTTCGGGATAAAAGATTTTCTTTGACACGTAGAACAATCAGCACGGCCACTAAAGTAACTGCTCTTGAAATAACCGTTGCTATTGCAGCACCCTGAAGTTCTAATCGAGGAAAGCCAAATTCTCCAAAAATCAACAATCGGTCTAGGATAATATTTAATGCTGCAGCTAAGGCCATGATTAAGGTAGGAGATAAAGTATTTCCCGCAGCCCGAATTGCATTGATACCGACCATTGGCACCACCAAAAATATCATCCCTAGGTACCAAATCTGCATGTATTCTTTGACAAGTGGTAAGACATCTGGCCCTACGCCCAATGCTTGAAATAATGGTTCCATTGTCAGGAGTCCTAAAATGACAAAGGCTATCACCACAATTAGGGCTAAACTCAAGCTAGCAGTCGTATATTGTTGAACCTTGCTGTAATTACCTTTCCCAATCGATCGAGCAATCACTGAAGAAGCTCCAATTCCTAATCCCATGGCAAGATTACCAAAGGTCATCACAACAGGAAAAGTAAAGCTCATCGCAGCGAGTTGCGTAGTTCCAAGTTGGCCAATAAAGTATGTATCAACCAGATTGAAAATAATGACTGATATGATGCCTAATATCATGGGAATAGTCAGTTTCAAGAGAATAGGGCCGACGGGTCCTTCGGTCAATTTGCGTGTCATGCTCTGAATTCTCGAAATTATAAATTCTCAAATACAGCTGATATGAAAGCTGATATAAATAAGGTCAGGCTAGAAACTCTAGCCTTGTTTTGTAGCTAAACTAGCTGAATCTCTATCTTCAAATTGTGTTTTCTCATGCAAAATTCTTTATAGTCTCACTTTAAGCCACAAGAAAATAACAGCTCTGGACACAAAATTAGCTGTGTCCGCTTTCTCGATTGAATCTCACTATTGGTTTCTAAGTGCTGAAGGAATCAAGTAATACCATTGCTAAAAGAGCGATGGTATTACTTGACCGCTAAAAGTGGGGTAGCGAGCTAAATCCAATTTATAGACAAGCCAAAACTCTACATTGGCTATGCATAAACTGGTTGCCTATAAAATCCCTATATCATTGCGTCTAACCATGAGAATTTGAATGGTTAGATATCAAAGCGGTTGCCTGAAGGCAGAGGCTTTAACTCTCCTGGAGAAATTGTCAGTTAGTACTGAGGACAATGAATGGTCTCCAGGAGATCAAGCATTGACGATCACCCCATCCAAGAACTGCTCCAAACCACCTGGGGCATTATTTTGAGCTTGGAAATTGCCCTGAATAACAGCAATTAAATCACCATTGAAAGATATGCCAATGCCGTTAGGTAGACCGGCTCCAGTCAGAGCAAGTTCTAGCTCACTAGCATCAACATCAGACGCAATTTGAATAGTATCGTCGGCAGCATTGAAACCTTGGATGCGTGCAAAATCTGCATTTCCACCCCCAACGTAATACAACTCAGGCGCACCGCGGTCTACCCCAAAGGCAGTCCCATTATCCCCGAGAGAGAACGTATCTTCTCCGCTGCCGCCGCCAAGAATATCAATTTCGAAAGGAGCCAGGGGATTACCGTCAGTACCGCCAAACCCAAAGTCTGAGACAAAAGGATCAACACCGACGAGGAAATCATTCCCAGCCCCTCCTCTAACGGTGTCATTACCAACACCTCCGACTAGAGCATCATCACCATTTTGGCCGCGGAGGAGATCATTGCCTAAACTTCCAAACGCAACGTCATTGCCACTACCGCCTATCACAGTGTCATCACCCGCTTCGGCATCAAAGGTGTCGTTGCCAGCATTACCGAGCATTCGATCATTTCCGGCCCCCGCGAAGAAGCGATCATTGCCATTGTCGCCTCTAAGCGTATCTGTGCCGTCGCCACCATTGAGAATGTCATCACCCTCTCCGCCAATCAGATTATCGTTTCCTGCATCTCCAAACAGGCGATCAGCACCTGATCCTCCGCGAAGAATATCGCGTCCGTTGCCGCCAAAGAGAGCATCAGCGCCCTCTCCACCATCCAATTCATCGGCACCGTCATTGCCATTGAGTTGATCGGCTCCGTCTCCGCCGAAGATATCGTCATTGCCACCTTCGCCAAAGATGATATCGGCATCAGCTCCCCCATCGATGGTGTCATTATCGCCTGCGTTACCAAAAACTCTGGAGTCACCGAAGATGATATCGGCGCCTGCGTCTCCGTTGAGTTGGTCATTACCACCCCCACCAATGATGATGTCAACACCATCTCCGCCAGAAATGTTGTCATTCCCATCTAAACCGAATAAGCCGTCGTCTCCACCAAAACCCTGAATATTGTCCGAGTCTAGAGTACCTACAAGTACGTCATTCCCATCGACACCATTAATGTCAGCCATATTCTTACCTCATTAAAGACTTTACTTTAGCAGCCAAAAAAATTTCCAAAGCTATAAAGCTAGTCCCCTTAAGTCGTTAATTCATGAAAAACTAACGCTTACCAGCACAACCTTGAAAGTCTGTATATTAGAAGAGTTCCCCAGGAAAGTATAAGAATACTTTTACTCAACCTGTGACAATCCTACATGAGATCTGTACATTTTTCTTTTTTTCTTTTTGTTGAATTAAAGTACATTTAGTACTTTAATTTGAACTTAACTATTACTAATTTTGCACGAATTGTGCTGTAAGCAATAAAAAACTGAAACTCTTGCAAAAAGAGACTTGTAGCGGACATCACTTTGGTGTAAATGTAAGAATGATAAAACCACATTAAACATATTGAAGATACGTATTGTGATCTAGATTACAATGATTGGTTGCTAGAATTATCATTAGTTGACAACCTACTTTGAAGCTAACCCTATAACTGACAGCATATTTCTGATAATAAGGATAGCTTAAGCTTAGACAAGGTTTGAACTATAGCTTTTGTTTGCTAAAAACGAGAGCTTGTAAGATGTAGTGAATTCAACTGCAAAAGCTTAAGTTATATTTGTCTAAATATAGGGGTAGAGTTGTTTTGAGTCAACAGAGAAAAATCAATATCGACCTAGCTTGCGAGTTTCGTTAGAGTGGTTTCAAAGGATTGATAGTTCTGCAAGTGCTAAACGTTATTCACAATTGTTTTTGGGGAAGACCATTTTTTGTATTTCTATGCAATCTTCTTAACTATTTTCATCGGATCTGAAGACTGGGTGGTATGAAGTTGAGACAGAAGACCTGCTGCGATAGAGTCGTTAACAGTACGATTCAGACTTGACGATTCCCCATGAGCGATTCCGCTGCCCCTGATGTTCCTGTTTTACGAGAAGGCAAAAACCCAGCCCAACATCGCGATCGCACCACCGTAGACCGGGAATCCCTCACCCCGATGATGCGCCATTATGTAGACCTCAAGGATGAATACCCTCAGACCATCTTGCTGTATCGGATGGGGGATTTTTACGAAACTTTCTTTGAAGATGCTTGTAAGATTGCCCAAGCCCTAGAGCTTGTCCTCACCAGTCGGCAGGCAGGCAATGATGTTGGTCGGGTAGCAATGGCGGGCATTCCGCATCATCAGCTTGATCGCTACAGTCGACTCCTGGTAGAAAAAGGCTATGCCGTAGCCATTTGCGATCAGATGGAAGATCCGGCTCAAGCCCAAGGCCTAGTCAAACGAGAAGTCACCCGGGTGATCACCCCTGGCACTCTTTTAGAGGAAGGGATGCTCAATGCTCGCAGTAATAACTTTCTGGCGGCCTTTGTGTTGGCGGGTAACCATTGGGGATTGGCCTATGCTGATATCTCTACTGGGGAATTTCTGACCACCCAGTTTAGTGAGCGAGAATCCTTAGCTCAGGAGCTACTGCGGTTGCAACCTTCGGAGGTGCTGTTCCCCACTGATGCGCCCGATCTACAACAGATTTTGCGTCCTGGTGAAAACTCTGACAAGCTGCCTGAAGGATTGCCCAACCAGTTTTGCTATACGTTGCGATCGCAAATATCCTTCTCCTCAGCTGAGGCTCGTCAGCGGATTCAAGAAGTTTATGGGGTGCGCTCTTTGGAAGGACTCGGGTGTGAGCATCTTCCTTTGGCCGTGCGAGCCGCAGGTGGACTACTGGCCTATCTAGAAGCGACTCAAAAAGATACCCATATTCCCCTTCAACCCCTCGCCACCTATACCCTCAGTCAATACCTGGCTCTCGATCATCAAAGTCGTCGCAATTTGGAATTGACCCAAACATCCCGCGATGGCACCTATCGCGGGTCTCTGCTCTGGGCCATAGATCGCACCCGCACCGCCATGGGCAGTCGCGCCCTGCGGCGGTGGTTGCTGCAGCCGCTACTAGACTTGGCAGATATCAAAGCCCGCCAAGCTACCATTACAGAACTGCTACCCCAGACTGGATTTCGTAAGGAACTTCAAACTCAACTTCAGAAAATCTATGACCTAGAACGACTAGCCGGACGAGCCGGATCTGGTACCGCCAATGCCCGTGACCTCGTGGCTTTAGCTGAATCATTAAGCCAACTGACAGAGCTATCCCACAAGGTTGCCAACTGCCAAGCCCAATACTTGCAAGCCTTACAAACAGTTCCGCCTGTCTTGGATCAACTGGCACAGCGCCTTCGTGCCCACTTAGTGGAAGCTCCTCCCATCTCCTTAACGGAAGGCGGGATTATCCGCTCTGGTATTCATACTGAACTCGACCAAATGCGCCAGCAAATCGTCAGTGACCAACAGTGGATTGCCAATCTAGAAAAAGATGAACGAGAACGTACCGGTGTTTCTACCCTGAAAGTGGGTTTTAACAAAGCCTTTGGCTATTTCATCAGTATTTCGCGGGCCAAAGCTGACCAAGCCCCCGATGATTATATTCGCAAGCAAACCCTTACGAACGAAGAACGATTTATTACCCCGGAACTGAAGGAGCGGGAGGCCCGCATCTTCACAGCTCAAGCCGAACAGTTTCAATTGGAATATGACCTATTCGTAGCCCTGCGCACTGAAGTCGGCGAGCAAGCCAGTCTGATCCGTACTGTGGCTACTGCCATCGCGGCGATTGATATCTTGGTGGGCTTAGCAGAAGTTGCCGTGTACCAAGCCTATTGCTGCCCCGACATGAGTGAAAGTCGAGACATCTGTATTAGCGACGGCCGCCACCCTGTCGTTGAACAGTCCCTGCCGCCTGGTTTTTTTGTTCCCAATAGTACAAAACTGGGCCATCACTCTGACTCAGATTTACCTCCCCATCCCGATCTAGTCATCTTGACAGGACCTAATGCTAGCGGTAAAAGTTGTTACCTGCGCCAAGTGGGGTTAATTCAGCTCATGGCCCAAATTGGTAGTTATGTGCCAGCTCAGTCAGCGCGGTTAGGGATTTGCGATCGCATCTTTACCCGAGTCGGGGCTGTTGATGATCTGGCGACGGGACAATCTACCTTCATGGTGGAAATGAACGAAACGGCTAATATTCTCAACCATGCTTCTGCTAAATCTTTGGTTCTGCTAGATGAAATTGGTCGGGGCACGGCAACGTTTGATGGCTTAGCGATCGCTTGGTCTGTAGCTGAACACTTAGCCACAATCATTGCAGCCCGGACAATCTTCGCGACGCACTATCATGAACTTAATGAACTGGCGAGCTTGATAGACAATGTTGCCAACTATCAGGTTGTAGTCAAAGAACTACCCGATCAAATCATTTTTCTGCATCAAGTTTGTCCTGGGGGTGCCAGCCGCTCCTATGGGATTGAAGCAGGACGATTAGCAGGATTGCCACCAACTGTTATTAATCGAGCCAAACAGGTGATGAAACAAATCGAGCAGCATAGCAAAATTGCTGTGGGTTTGCGTAAAGGCAATAGTCAATCCCGCTCTCCCAAATCACCTGACATTGCGGCAAATCAAACCCAGCAGTTTGAGCTGCCCTTTTAGATTTGATTGTTGAATCGCTCCTCAGATCGAAAGGCGACTATCCTCCGGTGGCAAAACCCGGATAAAGGGTCATCCCTCCATCAACATATAAAGTCGTACCCGTAACATAGTCTGATTCATCGGATGCTAACCAGACGGCGGCTTTGCCCACATCTTCTACCTTGCCAATCCGGTCATAGGGAATGAGGCTGAGTAAATCGGCCTTGGCTTCTGGTGTTTCCCAAGCTGATTGATTAATCGGGGTTTTGATAGCGCCGGGTCCAATACTATTGATGCGAATTTTCTGGGGGGCTAGCTCTTGAGCCATACTTTGCATCAGCAACATCACGCCTCCTTTGGACGCTGCATAGTTGCAATGTCCCGCCCAAGGAATCACCTCATGCACGGAACTCATGCAAATGATTTTGCCAGCAGCGCAGGATCGTTCCGGCACAATCCCCCGGCGCAAAAATTCTTTTACGGCTTGCTGTGAGCAAAGAAACTGTCCCGTGAGATTGACGCTAATCACTTTATTCCAATCATCCAGAGTCATATCCACAAAGGCAGCATCTTTTTGCAGACCAGCATTATTGATGAGAATATCGACAGTATCAAAAGCAGTATAGGTTTGCTCGAACAGACATTGGACCTGATCGGCTTGGCTAACATCAGCTTGCAGGGCAATCGCAGTTCCGCCTTGCGCTGTAATCTCATTGACCACTTCTGCAGCCCCGTCTGCACTCCGGGAATAATTGACAATGACCCTAGCTCCGGCCTCAGCCAATGCCTTGGCCACACCAGCACCAATCCCTGAACTACCACCAGTGACTAATGCAACTTGTTGATCCAACGATGGCATAGCAAAATCCTCAATCCAATGAACTGGAGAATACAAATAGAGTCAAATTCCCTTTCTGAGGGTAACGGACATCTTCAAAATATCCCTCTCCCTACAGAAAGAGTTGGAGGGTGGACACAGCCATTGCTTTACTCAGTATTTGCTAAGTCGGTATCATCTTCATCGAAGCGCTTTTGCATATCAAATACTTCCACCAGCTCTTTGTTGAGGAAGAAATTGAGAAAGGTACGGATAATAGCGATCGCACCCAGTTTCCCCAAGGCTTCAAAAGTCGGCGCCACTGTTGTTGCTAAAATATCTGCTCCTAACTGAAACTCAAGGGCCAATGCCAACCAGCGTCCGAAGCTTAATCGTAGCCGCCCTAGCGGGAACTGAATATTGGAACGACGGCGACGAAACGTCAGGGCTAGCTTAATACTCACAAACAATCCCAACACAATGCAAAGGGCTGCGGTTGCTTCTAAAAGAATTTCTAAAAATTGAACAACGACTTCTAGACTCTCTTGCAGGGATTGAATCACTATTATTTCCGCTCTATCTCCTTGCCCCTTAGCAGCCGCAACACTCAACAAAATTTCAAGAGAAAATCTCATATGCCCCTAATCCTCTTGCTCTTAACGAAGGAGTGAGACTTCGAAGGGCTTGAGAGGTTCTGGAACAGCACAATCTCATCCACCTCTAATTCCGTTAACAGCAATAGACGCCAGCGATGAGACCGACTTTCCTCGGCGCAATGCCTGACTCTGCCTAAGAATTTGCAGAGCATCGGTGTGCGGGATGGTGCCCGCACAGACTGACCTTCTGTTTGGTCAGGTAAAGTGGCTGTATCTTTAAAGTCTTTCAGATGGAATATCCATAGGGTCTTCCATACCTATTTCTTGTCCATAGTAAAGGACAGGCGTACCCCGAAGTGTCAATAACAGCGTTGCTGCCGCTTTCGCCAAAGCGACTGGATCGGTACATAGACTGTAATCAATCCAGCGCGATAAGTGACGCGGGAGGTCGTGACTATCCAGAAAATAGGTTGGCCATTCTGGCTCAGAAATCAGCCGCTCTTTTTTGACAATGGCCCGATGCAGATGACCCGGATATCAAGGACTGAAAGCAAACTCGCAGGAGAAAGCCAAATCAAGTTCATGATTCTCAGAACCGTAAAATGCAATGGACTCATCTTATATCCTACATTCAGCAGGCTAGCTAGCAGAGCAGATAATATTTTTCACAGCCCTTCCCAAGGAACGGCACGATAAGT
>ENA-ORXU01000904-ORXU01000904.1-marine-metagenome-genome-assembly--contig:-NODE-904-length-28547-cov-3.796944_pt1 | contig 28547 bp, 18 predicted proteins | sample MGYA00237869_ERZ511484 | MGnify/ENA metagenome assembly ERZ511484 | reverse complement strand
ACTTTAAGTTTCTTAAGGGGTAGTTTATTGTAATAGGTGTAATTATATTACATCTAGACCTTTCCTTGAACAAATGTTTATGGTTTTGCGCGGGGTCGTAAAACAATTCGAGCTCTTCAGGTCGCCGATTGTTGTTCTTGTTGTTGAGAAACTTGACCCGTTGTGGATTGTAAATGATGCAACCCCCGACGTCTAGTTGTTTGTCGGAATCGTATTCTAATCCAAACACCTTAAAGCATGCATACCCCTCGAACTTTCGAGACGAGTTCAGCTTATTAATTCCAGAAATAAATGTATTGAGCGACTTTGGGTATTCACGTTTGTATTCTTCATAGTTGGTTTTATTAAAATCAAAATCTTGTAAATCTTTTTCGTATGGATACTCGTTAATTGGATCATTAAAAGTAATTATCTGAGGAATTTTCTTAATATACTGCATTGAAAATCCATTAAAAAAAAGCTCAACAATCATCGCATGTACTAAGAATTTCAGTTGTGCCTTATCTATTTCGCTAAACCCATTATTGCACCTTAATAAGCGCTCTATATTCTCTGTGATAAGACCCGAATAATCGATTTTTTTGCTGAAATAATCATTTAGTGCTTCTAGGTTTTCTATTATGAATGACTTATTTGAAGCTTCATATTTGCAGATTTTTAATTTGCAAATTAAATTGTTAATCTGTGAGTTATTTAGTAAAACATTCGTTGGTTCAAAATATTGATGATTTCTAAACTTTTGGTTGTACTGCGATTTGGATTTTTTAAAGTTGTCTTTTACTGCTCCAGTCACTTTAGAAAGTAAGCTTCTATGTGATTCATATTTGTCTGTATCAAACCATAGATTGTAATACCTGGATGTTGATAGGGTCCAGAAATTATAAAAATATTCGAATTTTAGGCTTACATATTCGAGAGGTTCTTTATTCTCAGAGTTCGTAAACTTAAACTTTTTCGCAATCATTTTCTTGGTTGTCTTGTATAAAGTGAATTGTTTCCATAGTCTGTTGTCAAATTCTCACTCTATTTATTACTTCGTATAAATTTTTAAAGAACGAGATATGAATGTCTTGTATCATGTAGATTTTGGTGATTTTTAAATTATACATTTCATAGGGATAATATAGTATGGTGTGTTCGCTTTTTTCAAGTGTAGATAATGGTTTTCATTCTGATTAAACCAGATTCTATTCCTTTTTAGTATTATATACTTCTTGTTCATTTCTCCTATCAACCAACCTCTTTCATACTCAGATACACAAAATAAAACTCTTCCAAAACTATTTTCTATTACAGACTTGTCGAACGCTATATAATCCGCAAAGTCGGTAAAGGGTGATATCACACTAGAAGTATGGGTAAGTAACATACTCGTGGAATCAAATCTTTTCTTTAACAAAAAAACATTCAGAGTTTCTTCTGCGTCAAACACCTTCGCGCCAGAAGTTGAATATACATATCTGAAAGAACTCCAATCGGTACCCAAATCATGAACAAGTTCTCTTCCTGCCATTGTTAATTGCGTGTATTCATACTCTAACTCTTTTTTGAACCCCAGCTTCTTAGCTAAATTGTCATAATGATTCTCAAACTCTGTAAAGAGCTCGGAGATAGAATGAGTTTTGATCTTACCCAATCCTAAACTACTATATTTATTGAGGTATCGAATATTCTCTTTTAATGCCAATTCCAATGAATGTCTCATTAAGTATAGCAACGGATGCGCGATTAAGTTCACGCTACGGTTCTCTTCTATTATTTTTGAGAATAAAATATCTACTGCATTTTCATATTGTGCAAATAAACTCATATCCGAAAATGAATACCCAACATGAGCATTCAGTTTGTCCAATTCACATTTGCTTAAATTTTTAGGTAATTCTTGTTTGAACCACATACTTAAAACGATATATTAATGTAATATTAAAATTATTGATCTACAACCCCTTCAATTCACCCACCCGATTATCAGTCAGCAACTGAACATGATCGGTGATTTTTTCAATCGGCCAATCCCACCAGCGTATTTTCAATAGTGAATTAATCTCGTCATCGGCAAATCGTTTTCGTATTGTTTTCGCAGGATTTCCGCCGACGATGGTGTAGGGTTCGACATCCTTAGTGACCACAGCCTTTGTCGCAATGATGGCTCCATCACCAATTTGAACCCCAGGCATGATAGTCGCTCCGTAACCGATCCAAACATCGTTTCCAATGACGGTATCGCTTTTTACAGGATAGGTCTTGCCTTCCATAGCGTTCGACCAATCTCCTCCGAATATCGCAAAGGGGTAACTAGTCAAGGCATCACTCAAATGGTTTGCACCGTTCATGATGAAAGTAACGTCAGAAGCGATCATACAAAATTTTCCGATGATCAGTTTATCTCCCGTAAAATCAAAAAGATATTTGACATTTTTTTCAAACTTCTCAACCGATTCAAAATCATCGTAATAAGTGTAGTCCCCAACAATGATATTTGGATTTTTTACAATATTCTTAAGAAAACAAAGACGATCGTAATTTGCTAGAGGAAATTTGGTGTCTTTATTTGGTATGGGCATCGGTAAGAATTTATAGCAAATATATAATGAGCATTGCAAGACAAGAAAATTTATCGTATTGTCAATTCAAATTCAATCTACAATATATAATTTTACTTGGAATTCTGAATGCTGCCCTAGGCTCTATGCGCTTATAATGATTTTAGCAATGAAAGAAAATACAGATTTGATTTACACCTCTTATCGCGTAAAACATTTTATGCTTATCAAATGATTCAAAAAAAAGCTCGTAATTTTCATAAAAATGAACCCTGAACCCTGAACCCTGAACCCTGAACCCCGAACTAGTGCGCGTCCTTCAGCTTCCCATCATACACTTTCAAGAATCGCTTGAATCTTGGCTGCGATACATTCACGACATATCCATTCGATGGATTGCGCGCAACATAATCTTGATGATATTTTTCAGCTGGATAAAACACATCTAATGCCGAGACTTCAGTCGTGATTGGCTTATCAAATGCTTTTGATTCTGTCAGTTTATCAATTATTTCTTTCGCGGCCTTCTTTTCATCTGCATTCGCATAGAAAATAGCGGAACGGTATTGCGGTCCACGATCAGGTCCTTGACGATTCAATGTTGTCGGATCATGCGATAGGAAAAATACATTCAATAGTTCATTGTAATCGATGACGTCAGGGCGATAAATAACTTGAACAGCCTCGGCATGCTTCGTAGATCCGGCAGATACCTTTGAATAGTTGGCATTGTCTGCTGACCCTCCAGCATATCCCGAAATCACTTCATCCACACCAACAACTGCTTCAAAAATTTCTTCGACACACCAAAAACAGCCACTGGCAAGATATGCCGATGCTTGACCATCTTGGAGTTTATAGGTTTCGGGAACTTGAGTCTTAGAGTCGCTTTTATTGTCCTGAGAAGAAACACAAGAGGCGAATAACAACAACGAAAATAGAGAAAAGGCTAACTTATTCATCATCTGATTTTTGATACACCCATACAAACAGACGAGCTTGCATGATTGTTCGTCAGCCGAATTTCTGTCAAATAATGTATTAAATATAAGCTAGAGTTCCCGACGCAATCGTGCAACAGGTTTGTTGAGGTGCTCACGGTACTTTGTTACAGTTCTTCGAGCGATCTGATATCCTTTACTATCGAGCAGTTCACGTAATTGCTCATCGGAATATGGTTGCGATTTGTTCTCATTGTCAATGATGTTGAGCAACGCATTTTTTACTTCTAATGAAGATACTTCCGTCCCATCTGGCATCACTAACGCTTCAGAGAAAAATTCCTTTAATCGCTTAGTCCCAAATTCAGTTTGTACATATTTATTATTAACGACACGCGATACAGTAGAAATATCCAGATTTGTTAAATCAGATACATCTTTCAAAATCATCGGCTTTAATTTCAGCGCATCACCGGATAAAAAGTAGTCCCGCTGCAATTGTAAAATAGCATACATAGTATTGTATAACGTATGCTGTCGCTGACGTATCGCATCGATAAACCACTTGGCCGTCTCAATTTTTTGCTTAATAAAATTTATGGTGTTCTTTTCTTCGGTAGTGGCCTTTCTATTTTTTATTCGACCTTTATAATCGGATAATATAGTAGAATACCGTTTGCTCACATGAATGTCAGGCGCATTCTTACCATTCAGTGTCAAAATCAATTCACCTTCCTTATACTCAACAATAAAATCCGGAATCACATAATGATTGGAGCTGTCAGACGTTTGAAAATCTGTTCCACTCGCCGGTTTTGGATTTAATTGAAGAATAATTTCAAAAGCATCTTTCAACGTTTCTTCATCTGTTTGAAGAGCATCCAATAATTTTTCAAAATGCTTTTTCGAAAACTGCTTGAAATAATCTTTGATAATGGTCAACGCCATCAACATGATGTCGTCAGGATGATCCTTGGTAGCTAATTTGCGTTTCAGCTGAAGCAATAAATTTTCTTGCAAATTGCGACTGCCCACGCCCGCTGGATCAAACTGTTGAATCAAATCGAGAATTTCTTCAATTTCACTTTCTGAAGCAATCATATTTTGGGTGAACAGCAGATCATCTATAATCGATTCTACATCACGACGCAAATATCCATCATCATCGATACTACCGATAATTTGATGCCCGATGGCAATTTTATCAGGATCTTTAATACTAAGTAAATCAAATTGTCGGATCAAGGAGTCATGAAACGTCCCACGAACGGTCGCCACTAATTCTCGATGATCGTCGTCTTGATTTTTCTGTGATGTTTGATTGTAGCTGATCGGATCATCCTCGGCGTATTCATCTACCGAGCTTTCTAAACTAGGCTCATCATAAATTTCATCTTCGTTCTCATACACTTCTTCCTCTTCCGTCTGTTCATCTTGTTCGCTTTCGGTGCCTTCGTCAAGTGCAGGGTTTGATTCCAGCTCATCCTGTATCCGCTGCTCAAATAGTGCAGTAGGTATCTGAAATAGCTTCATGAGCTGTATCTGTTGTGGAGACAGCTTCTGGAGCATTTTTTGATTGAGCTTCTGTTGTAGCATGAACTTTTACCTTGGCTATATAAACACGATTAATCTTCTCAGAGTTTAGGATGAACGATCTTGATAATTCGAGCGCCGAATGACTCACTTGTCAAGTCCATTCTCTAAATTTAAGCACAAAATAGGGTTTTTAAATTGATATGTAATAATTTTTTAATTTGTATATAATTCTAAATCAGTTAATAGCAAGAAATTAAATATATAACATGAAGACAATCAGCGATAAGTTAGCGGCATTGAGAAAGCAGATGAAGAAGCGGAAACTAGCCGCATATATCATCCCTACACAGGGACCTCACAAGAGTGAATACCCTGCTGATCATTGGTCACATAGAGCATGGATCTCGGGATTTACGGGGTCCGCAGGTTTGGTGGTGGTGACCTTGGACACGGCCGGGTTATGGACTGATGCACGGTACTTTCAGCAAGCCGAAGAGCAACTGGAAGGCAGTGGGATTGAATTTCATAAAACGGGTGTTGCAGATTCAATCGATCCGGTTTCTTGGCTGATCAATCATTTGGATGAAGGTGATCGCGTTGGGGCAGCCGCGCTGGCTACCATGCAGGCAGAAGTGTCATCGTATAAAGCTAAGTTCAAGAAAGCAAAATTGAAATTTTCAACCACCGATGATTTGATAGGGGTGGTATGGAAAGATAGACCTGACTTGTTGAGTGATAAAATATTCGAACATGATGAAGCTTATGCCGGTCAATCTCGACCTGATAAATTAAAAGCACTTCGCAAAGAATTAAAGCGTAAAAGTACAGACGCTACTTTGATTACTGCACTCGATGAAATAGGCTGGATATTAAACTTGCGAGGAAGTGATGTGCCATTCAATCCAGTATTTTACGCTTACCTGTGGGTAGAAAAGAAAAAAGCAATATTATTTATTGATCCGAGTAAAGTCAATACGCCGCTTTTGATAAAATTGAGCAAGCAGCATATTGAGATCGTCGACTATAATAAAATAAATAAGCGTCTCAAGAAAATATCTAAAGGAAAATCCGTTGCCATTGATAAAAACAATACCAATGCGGCAATTTATGAAATGATAAACGCTAAAAAAATTGTTGAAATCGATGCACCAGCCAAGCACCTTAAAGCGATTAAAAATGATGTTGAGATTGGCCATTTAAAAAAGGCAATGGTAAAAGATGGTGTGTCACTTGTTCAGGCCTTTTATTGGTTGGATAGATTGTTGGCATCAGGTGCGACAATTACGGAATTTGAATTTGGATTAAAATTGGCAGAATATCGATCCCATCAAGAAGGATATTTTGGAGAGAGTTTTAATCCAATAGTTGGATATCAATCTAATGGTGCTTTAATGCATTACCGCGCCGAAAAAAATAATTGCAGCCGAATAGAAAATCATGGAGTTTTATTGGTCGATTCAGGTGGACAATACTTGGATGGGACAACCGATATCACACGGACATTTGCTTTAAAAGGCGTGACTGATGAGCAGAAAAAACATTACACTTTAGTATTAAAAGGTCACATTGCACTCGCTAAAGCCAAGTTTCCGGAAGGCACGGTCGGTATTCAATTGGATGCGCTTGCCCGACAATTTTTATGGAATGCCGGACTTGACTTTGGACATGGAACTGGTCATGGTGTCGGATTTTTTATGAATGTACATGAGCCACCTCAAGGATTCGCCAATAAATTGACAGAGCGCGGAAAGACCGTCCATAAAATAGGCATGTACTCATCAAACGAGCCTGGCTATTATGAAGTCGGTTCACACGGTATACGTTTAGAAAATTTAGTGATTTGTGTTTCTGCGGGCGAGGGTAGTGGATTTTTACGCCATGAAACAATTACGCTTTATCCGTTTGATCTCAATTTTATTGATCGCAGCCTCATGACGAATGATGAAGTCGCTTGGCTCAATGCCTATCACCGAAAGGTCGAGAAAAAGTTAGAGCCGCACTTAGATCAAGACGCCACCGGATGGCTAAAATGGCAGTGCCGGCCCATCGATTAAATTGAATGCAAAACGAAAACCGAAGTGGTGAAATGATTATATAGGCATGATTACGTCGACATGATTACGATTTGCCCCTGTCCAAAATAAACCCGTTATTTGCGGTACAAAACAGCTCAATATGTCAGACGAAATAATCAATCGCGGGTCGAAAGGAAAAGTCATTATGTGGTTTTTCATCGTCTTTATCCTCTTCATCTTGTTGGTGACGTATCTATACAACTACAATACAGGAGACATCCCTAAAAATCCATTTGGTTAGCAGAATGGGTGGCTGATTCCTAAACGTGTATTAACCTAGATTTTTCATTTCATCGATGATAGCTGACAAGCTTGCAGCGGCATCTCCAAATAACATCTTCGTATTCGGTTTGAAGAACAATGGGTTTTGTATGCCGGCATAGCCCGGACTCATGCTCCGCTTGAACACCACTACTTGCTTGGCATTCCATACTTCGAGCACTGGCATGCCGTAGATCGTGCTCGAAGGATCATCTTTTGCGGATGGATTGACGACATCATTGGCACCAACGACGAGCACTACATCTGTATCGTCGAGCTCGCTGTTACACGTTTCCAGATCCAATAATTTATCATAATCGATATCGACTTCAGCGAGCAAGACATTCATGTGGCCGGGCATACGACCCGCCACCGGGTGGATGCCAAAAAACATTTCGATCTGACGTGAAGCCAACATTTCCTCGAGTTCTTTTGCTTGCTTTTGAGCCCGTGCAACGGCCATTCCATATCCGGGAACTAAGATGACTTTTGAGGCATAATTTAATAGGATAGCCACATCGACAGCTTGAGCAGATTGAACAGTCCCTTGCTCTTCCGATGCGCCAGCTGCGGCACTCGAAGTCGAAGAAGATCCAAATCCACCCATGATGACATTGATTAATGAGCGGTTCATTGCTTGGCACATCAGTACTGTCAAGATGGTTCCAGAAGCACCAACGAGAATACCACCCAAAATCATGATTTGATTGTCATATAAATATCCAGCAGTCGCGGCAGAAATTCCCGTGACTGAATTCAACAATGAAATCACCACCGGCATATCTGCCCCACCAATTGGAGCCACAAATGAAAATCCATACAATAAAAATATCCCAGTCGCAATCCACAATAATGTGACAGTCGGATTAAGAACTAGAAATCCGAATAAAACTAGACAGCCGATTAAAAATATGGTGTTTATTATTTGATGTTTAGGCAGGACAACATGCTTGTCTTTTATTTTTCCATCTAGTTTTAAATAGGCGAGTATACTTCCTGAAAATGAAATCGCACCTACAAATAGTGTGAATACTATAACGACTAATCCTAGTGATCCTGTGTTTCCAACTGACTTATAAAATTCTAAAATGGCGAGAAACATTGCACTTCCTCCTCCCAGCCCATTAAATATGGAAACGAGTTGTGGCATACCCGTCATCTGAACACGAGCAGCGCTGAACCAGCCGATGATACTACCAATACCCAAAGCCCCAAAAATCCATAAATAATTATTAGGCACATTTTCTAGCGGATAAATGAGCGAAGCCACGATGGCGATACCCATACCCAACGCCGCAATGAGATTGCCACGCCGAGCAGTCTTAGGATGACTGAGGCCTCTTAGACCGAGTATGAAACAAACGGCACCAACCAAATAGGCAATTTGACAAATTATTTCTATCATTTCTTCTTATTCTTGAACATGGACAACATGCGATTGGTCACCGCAAATCCGCCAACAATATTAATTGCGGCCATCACAAGGGCAACAGAGCCAATAACTAAAGAAAAGTAATCGTCAGGCGCCGCATTTCGCAAAAAGAAGATGGAGCCCACTAAAACAATTCCACTAATGGCATTCGCTCCAGACATTAATGGTGTATGTAAAACAGAAGGTACTTTCGAAATTAATTCAAATCCTAAGAAAATTGCGAAAACAAGTAAATAAATACTGAGAATATTTTCACTGACAAATTGCACTATTCCATCCATCATTCTATTTTTTAGGGTAAATTAAAGCGCTTGATAAAATCGGATGTTCATGATCGATTTTAATTTCACCGTCTTGCTTCAATAAACTTATAAAATTATAATAAATATTGGCGAGTAAATCACTTGCGTCATTTAAAGCACGTAAATACAATTCTGAATCACCTATCAATAAAACACCGTGCTTAACCACTTCCATTTTATCTTCGATCAATTCACAATTACCACCCGTTGAAGACGCCATATCCACAATAACGCTACCTGGTGACATTGCTTTGATCATTTCTTCTGTAACTAAAATCGGTGCTTTGCGACCGCGAATTTGGGCCGTCGTAATGACGACATCTGCTTTTTTTACACTTGCCGCAATGGCCTCTTTTTGCTTTCGTTTAAAATCATCGGTTTGCTCTACGGCATAGCCTCCTGCTGCTTTGTCTTCAACCGCGCCTTCCACTTCGACGAATTTCGCACCTAAGCTTTTTACCTCTTCACGCACCGCTGACCGAACATCGAATGCTTCTACACGCGCACCTAATTTCCGCGCCGTGGCGATAGCTTGTAAACCTGCCACACCAGCACCGAGTACCAGCACATTGGCTGGGCGAATAGCTCCGGACGCCGTCATCATCATTGGAAATAATCGCGGAAGTTTTTGAGCTGCCAACAATACCGCCTTGTATCCGCCAATCGATGCCATCGCCGATAATGCATCCATCGATTGCGCTAATGTCGAACGAGGTATCATGTCTAAACTAAAAATGGATACGTCTTCGCCACTGTAGCCTTCACCTGAAAATTCCGGCATGTATGGTTGATAAAACGAAATGAAAATGGCATCCTTTTGCGCCGATTTATAATTGACAGCATCAGGAGGACTGACGGTACAAATAATGTCGGATTGTTGGACGACCGTTTGTTGGTCTACTTCAATTTCTGCGAAGGAAACGCCGATTTTTTCACCCAACCCTTTTTCCACGCGTACACTGAACCCATCCTTTTCATATTTTTTCAATGTGGTTGGAGACAAGATGCAACGAGCATCGGTCTGACTTGTCAAGAATCCTATATTCATAGATTGAATTGTTGGCATGCGAAAGATATGATTTTAATTCGCATTATAGAAAGCCAGAACTAATTGTAGTGTATTTGTGAAGATTATTTAAAATAATACATCTCTTCGCTAGGTTTCAGTGGCCTTTTGAACCAAAGCGGTCTTCGAAGTCCGTTGGGTCCTGGAGCAGGACGCGTCATTTTCAACCATTTGCGATAATTTTCCATCGACTTTTCCGTGTCCACCATGATATCGCCATAGGCATCATCCGGCCCAGGTATTTCAATACGCACGCGCTGATGCCAACAATGCATACCACTAATCGGATCGGGATGAACAGCATGCGTGATATTTTGATGCACACCACCGTCTGCCCAAAAGATGCGCTTGCTATCCTTATCGGCACTTTCGAACGGTTTGATGCCAGATTTTGTATTCATCTTCCACTTTCCATCGGCAGTCTTTGCAATAGCTACGGTATTAGTCGCCCAACGATTTCCTTGATCTTGATCACGACGCCAGCGACCAAGGTGGTGCGAACAGGCAACAACACCAGGTTTCATCCCTTCTGTCACCCATACTTTATCTACAAAGTATCCGATGTCTGTATTCATTTTTACCAGATCGCCCGTTTTAAAATTCCAACGTTCGGCGTCAGTCGGATGCATCCAGATGGGATTGCGATTGCTAATTTCTGCTAACCATTTCGCATTTCCAGATCGTGAGTGTATAAGCGTAGGCAGTCTAAATGTAGGAACAAGTACATATTCTCCTTTTGATTTATCCAAATTATCTTGATGGATATGACTTTTAATATAAGTCGGAATCGCATATTCAGGCCATTTCCAATCAACCATGGTTTGCGAATAAAATTCATTTTTCATAGTCGGAGTCGGAAACCCTTCGCGTGGTTTACCATCAATTTTAATAGCTATATTTTTATTTGATTTTTTATAAAGATTATTTTTTTCGTCGAATACGGCATCTGCTAATTTCGAATCTGGAATTACTTTTTCGTTTTGTTTATATGTATGTTCCGCAATTTCAAATGCACCATATTTTCGCATATAATCCAACTCCGAGAGGCCTTCTTTTTTCGCTGCATCGGGAAGGTTGGGGGTGTGCTCGAAAATATATTGGTAATACTCATCAATCGTGATTTTTTCTCCGGGTCGATATGGAGACATGAAATGTTCGCGAATACCTAGCTCACCATCGGGATCAATTCGCCAGCTTAATTCAATCCAAAATTCGTCTTCCTCCCACACCTCTCCGGGATTCGTTTCATATGTAAAAGTCGTTTCTTTTCCTGCTCGTCTAGCGGCCTCGCGTAAGACAGGTTGTCTAAATGCGATCCACTGACCAGAGTGTGTGGCATAACTATTTAGATCATGGCGCTCGGCACTGTGACCCATAGGTAGCACGAAGTCAGCGAAGAAAGCGGTTTCATTCCAAGTAGGTGTCATGGCGATGTGCATGCCAAATAAATCTTCACGACTAAATGCTTCCATCCATGTAAATCCGTCGGGGTAAGTCCATACCGGATTAAATACACGGGAAAAATAAACATCCATTTTTCCACGTCCATCTTTGAGCATGTGCGGTAGCAAAAAACTCATCTCAAACATAGCAAGCGGATATTCCTTTGGAAAATGTAATTCATTCCAAAATTTTTGTCCTGGCGGCACGCTATGAAATGTCGGTTTGAATTTACTCCATGAATTGGGTGAAGTTCCACCCTTTGCACCAACACTTCCCGTGAGTACGGATAAAAAATGTAAACAACGCGAAACACACCAACCACCCAAATTCCCACTGGCTGCGGCACGCCAGTTATGTGACGCAAATCGCTCACCTGCTTCCCCTATTTTTCTGGCGACATCAAGAATGACTTCCGCTTTAACACCACTTTCAGCCGCTGCAAATTCTGGCGTAAATGTGCTGTATTCCTTTTTTATTTCTTCGATAAAATTATCGAAACTCACTTCCAGAGGAGGGTGGCGCTTAATTAAAAAATCTTCCCAGTTCACCCATTTTTCGAGATAGGATTTATTAAATAGATTTTCCTGTAAAATAATATTTGCCATAGCCAATAAAACGGCCGCTTCAGTGCCCGGATATGTCGGCATCCAGTAATCTGACATGCTCGCGGTATTAGAAAGTCGCGGATCCATCGTGGCGAGTTTCGCACCTTTCATTTTGCCTTCTATTATTCGCTGGGCATGTGGATTAAAATAATGGCCACTTTCCAGATGCGCAGATATCAAGAGAATGAATTTTGCATTGGCGTGATCGGGTGATGGCCGGTCGTGCCCGTACCAAATATTATAACCAAATCGTGCACCTGAAGAGCAAATATTGGTGTGGCTATTGTGCCCGTCGATACCCCAAGCTTGCAAGACGCGGTTGGCATACCCTTCATGACCAGGACGACCCACGTGATAGGCTATTTCATTGTGCCGCTTTTCCTGCAATGCTTTTCGAATACGTGCTGAAATCGTATCCAATACTTCGTCCCATGAGACCTTTTCCCACTTACCTTCACCTCGCTCTCCGACGCGTTTGAGCGGATACAAGATGCGATCAGGATCGGTAATTTGATTAATCGTAGCCGGCCCTTTTGCACAGTTTCGTCCTCTACTACCAGGATGATATGGATTACCTTCAAATTTTCGAATGCTCCCTTTTTCCTTATCGACGTAGGCAGTCAATCCACATGCACTTTCACAATTAAAGCACGTTGTTGGAACTATCGTATAAGTTTTTTTATCGCGTTTCGGCCAGGATGTGGCCTCATATTCTTCCCAATGATCCCATTCGTCCATCGGCGGAAAAGTGTCCAAATCTGTTTCAGTCATCCGATCTAGCACATCTTCACGATCGGATTGCAAGTCCGGAATTAAACCGATTTTTTCTGCAAAGCGCTCGATGAAAGTTGGTTTTTGTTTCATGCAATTCTTTAAATCAAATAAACAATTAGCTGAGTGGAATATGTTGAGGAGCTGAAACCCAAATATCTTCTTGACAATAAATGCCGATTAATACTGATATTGTAAGCGCCGAAACTATTGGAGCCGAATATCCGCCAAATAATAAAAGTAGGAGCGGGACTATGTGTCCAATACCCAATACGAATAAATAAAATCTGTTTTTAAACCGACCATTTTTTATCGATTCGACTGTTAGCCTGAGCGGGATGGAGTTGTGCTTGCCTAGCAATTCTATCAGCATGATCATGCCATTAATAACAAGTGTAATGATCAAAATCGATTTTAATAAAGGGGCTATTGCATCAAATGATTCGACAAAAATACCCACTAATAAAAAGATGGCGGCACCTGCCATGAGCGCATGATTAAGCATATGAAATGGCGCTAGCTTGCTCTGCCATAGGTCTCGACCCTTCGCTTGCGCAAATAAAAATGCCGTGTACACCGCAACGATAATCGCAACGAGCGATGTCGCAACGAGCACTGGTGTGATGAGTGCGTTCCATCCGAAAATGTTTGAAAGTCCTAATAAGGTTGTCAGGCCGCCAAAAACAGTGATGGCATAACCTCCTTTGACAAGCCATGATTTCCAATGAGGCCGAAGTAATACATATAAAAAACGATCGGGTCGATCAAGGTCTTTTATCAAAAGAATTCCTGTTGCAATTAATGCCAATAAACTAATACCTACGGACCAATTAATCGCTTCAGAAGTAAAGTCAAACCCGAAAACTAAAAATGCGATTGCAGGAATTAAAATTGCGCCAGCAGAAATGGCTTTCGTCCAAACATATGCGGATACTTCCCATCCCCATAAAATTCCTTTTTGAGGCGAATCGTATACACGCTTAGAATTATTCATTAAAACTTCGACGGACTTGGGCGCGTGAATATCCGTGTCACCATCTTTTAATTTTCCATTCAAATTAATTAATTCGGTGACTACATCTGCGTTGCTAAAAGCCATTTTTTCAGCTTCTTTAGCAAAATGTCCTACACCACGACTTTGCGATCCCCAAAAAGAATCAGTATGCTGCAATGTAGCTGTCGGCACCAACGAAACATCTTCAGCATCGATATAAAATACGTTTGGCTTTGTGTTTTTTTCTTCCGATCTAACTTTGGTTATGTGCTCGGATAGGAGCTGTGCGATTTCTGTTTCGCTATTTTCCATGTCGCCGGAAATGATGGCATGCTCGGGACAGACATTCACACATGCAGGTTCCAATCCAACATCAATTCGGTGCGCACAGTAATTACATTTAGCCGCAGTATGTGTATCAGGATCGATGTAGAGCGCGTCATACGGGCATGCTTGCATACAGGATTTGCATCCGATGCATCGATCCTTATCAAAGTCAACAATACCATCCGCTCGAGTGTAAAGTGCTTCCGTAGGACAAATATCTACACATGGTGCATCTGTGCAATGATTACATCGCATAACTGAAAACAAACGACGTGTATCTGGAAAAGTGCCTTGTTCTACTTGCTTGACCCATGTCCGATTCACGCCCACAGGCACCTCATGTTCAGCCTTGCAAGCCGTGGTACAGGCGTGGCATCCGATGCATTTTCTATTATCAATGACAAAACCGTATTTCATTCTTCGATGATATTATTGATAGGGTCGTCTCCAAATTGCGCGGCATATCCTTTGCTGATTTGGCTTCGTGTGCCAATCGTTTCTTTGCGATACACTGCGTCGTGCACGGTAAGATAGATATTATCGGCACCAATTCGTTGAAGAAGTCCTGTTTCGGACAATTTATCTCGGACAGGTCCGCGCAAGTGTGTTAAAAATAATCGCACATTACGCGCTTCAAGCGTGTCGAGCAGCAATTTCATCTGAGAAATACCCGTACTATCGATCGATGAAATGACACCAGCATTTAATATAAAACTTTTGGCCTTGCCATGTCGATCCAATAATTCGATAATCTTTGATTGAAAGTGCTGAGCATTACCAAAATATATATCCTGATCATACCGAATGATCAGTGTGTCTTCATTGGTGATCGCTTCTGGATAGCGATTAATATTTCTAAAAGAATGCGTGCCTGGTAACTGACCAAGAATGGCGTGGTGCGGTTTTGAAGTTTTATGCAAAATCATGATTATTGACAATACGATTCCAGTCAATACACCTGTTTGGATTCCAAAAATAAGTGTCAAAATACAAGTTGTCAGAAATACATAAAAGTCTTTTCGATCCAGATGAAATAAATTTTTGGCATAAGAAAAATTCAATAAACCCAGCACCGCAGATATAACGATTGCAGCTAAAATGGTTTTCGGTAAATAATAAAATAGTTGTGTAAAAAATAATAAAATTAATCCGATAAATCCCGCTGTGATCAAGGATGAAAGGCCACTACGACCTCCAGCTTCGTCATTGATGGCAGACCGAGAAAAACTTCCAGTATTTGGAAACGCTTGAAAAAATGATCCGATTAATTTTGCCATACCTAAGCCAAAGAGTTCTTTGTTAGCATCGATTTTATAGTGATTGTTTCGAGCGGAAATAGACTTCGATATAGCCAACGATTCGATGAAGCTGATCAAACAGATCACGCCTGCAAGTGGAAGTATCGACAGTATTTTATCGAATATAATAAAGTCACCTGTCAATCCTGGAAGGCCTGCCGGGACTTCGCCGATAATACTGACCTCGTCATGGTGTAATTGGAAAGCATAAACAAGTACAGTTCCGATAATTATGGCGCAAAGGCTGGCGGGAAAAGACTTTTTAATGCGCTTTAGAATCAGTAAAAATATTAAGGTTGCCAGACCAATAATACTTGTCGTCACATGGGCATAGGGCAAGTTATAAATTAATGCTTTGAAGATCTCGATTGCATTCAAATTACCTGTGATGGCGATACCTAAAAGTGCCTTTAATTGACTCAATATGATGATGATCGCCGCTGCGGTCGTGAATCCATGTATCACCGGATCCGATAAAAAGTTGATCAAGAACCCCATCCGAAAAACACCCAGTAGGATTTGAATGATCCCAGCCACTAGAGCTGTGAGCAACGCCAATTGAATAAATTCTTCAGAACCAGGCACCGCGAGATTGGAGAGTCCTGTATATAAAATGATGCTCACCAATGCTACGGGCCCTACCGACAAATGTCTGGAAGAACCAAAGAAAGGGTAAACGATCAAGGGTACAAACGCGGCATACAATCCATAGATAGGTGGAAGTCCGGCTAGTGAGGCATATGCCATGCCTTGTGGCACGAGTATTACAGCCACCAACAGCGCAGCAAGCAAATCTCGCCGCGGAGATGCGTGTTCAAATGGATTGGTAACGAAGTCTTTGACCCGATTCATGGGTTGTAAATATATAAACTGAACGGATGAAAGGCTGTGTGAAGTGAATTCGGTCTTGTTCCAATGTTTGATTGATGCAGAGGGAGTCTGTGACGCTTAATATTTCTTGTGCATTTTCTTGTTGGAATGGCAGGGAAAGTATACATTTGCGTCGCTTTAGAAGCCTCCTTAGCTCAGCTGGTTAGAGCGGCGGACTGTTAATCCGTAGGTCCAAGGTTCAAGTCCTTGAGGAGGCGCCAAAAAAGTCCTAGCAATTCTGTTAGGGCTTTTTTATTGGTGTAGTGTGTCGGAAATCAAAACAGCAAGCAAAATCACAGTTTTTGATCATGTCGGAATTCAGGTGCTTGAGGCTGGAAGTACTATTTGGCTGTGGAACAAAATGGCACGACGCAAAAAAAGCAGATCCGTCATAGAATCTGCTTTTTTTGCTAAGGCATAAAATTGTTGGTAGGTAACATGATAAAATGAATTATTTGATTAAAGAATTATCGTAATGACAAATCTGACATACGTATGAATCTTATTCGATAATGCTCGAACTTCATCTATTATCTCATTGATTAAATGATATTGCTGAGAAACATTTACCAGTGGTTTTATCCAACTGATGTCGAAATCATAATGATATCAAGATTTTAATCTATAATTATTTATGAGATTGTTTAGCTTCAAAGTGATTCATCCTGAATATCAATCAGTTCTGGCAAATTGTGAATCCAATAATTTTTGTATTTTATTAAATTGTTCAGTTATCTTATCCATTTCCGATTTCTGGTTTTCAAAGTCGGATTTCAATTTAGTTATTATATCGTTTTGCTCCTCAATAATTGCTTGTTGCTCCTGCATTCCTTTGACGAGTGGAACAACAAATTCTGCATATCGAATACCATAGTGTGATTCTTTATTTTTTGGCTTATCGATCCCGTGAAAATCAAAACCAACTTCGTCTGCAGCTAATTCCACCTCCTGGGCGATAAATCCAGTTTGTATTTCTGCTTCCTTGATGGCCTCAACTTCAAAGAGTCGCAAACTGTCTGGTGTCCCTAGAAAATATGCCATTGCATCCATGTCAAGTTGATAGCTGACTGGTCTTAATTTATTAATAAAAGCAAGTCCGCTAATGTTTTCTTGGATATTTTTCTTCAGTCGGCCATCGGAAATGTTTGTCCAGTTTGCAAAGCCTCCGATTGACGATACTGGGGCATTTCCTAACCTGATTTGATTTGATGCGGTTATTTCCGTATCGTAACCTAATGCAGTTGAATTAGTACGGTTCGTTCCACCGAAAAAAGCTGAATATCCAAGAGCTGTATTATACTGACCGGTCTCATTGTAGCAAAGAGCAAATCTGCCATTTGCCGTATTCTTGCTCCCTGACGAATTATTTAGAAGGGCTCCGCTGCCACTCGCAGTATTCTCAGATCCGGTAATATTATTAACAAGCACATCATGTCCAATAGCTGTATTAATAAATCCCGTAGTATTGAAATACAAGGCACCCAGGCCGGTCTAACTATGCGCAGTAGATGGCAGCGGGCAGTCTTTAAGTGCTGACGGAGACTGCCCGCTATGGTCGACATAGGGTTAGATAGTATGAGTTTTACTTGTAATTAAAATGATGGTATTGAAGATCCAAAATTTTCGTTAAACAGACATATATTTTCTTTTATTCGACATTCCTCTTTATTGCCTCCTTCTCGTAAACAGTCTGAAAACTTTTCCCCACATGATAGGAAAGCTGATCCTGAAACATTTTTCAACTTTATTTCTAATAATTGCATTGCGGCAAGAAGTGGATGAATTGATTTGTATGGACGGGCTTCTAGTACACCAGTATCTTTATTATCACATTCTGTGCAATGACAATTTTCATCTTTGACCTTACCATGACTTATATATCGCACTTGCGTATCTTCTTTGATTAAGAGAGTAATTTCAGTAGATTCCGCATGACTTTTAAATGCAGCTATGACCGACGAGATTGGGTATTCACAAAAGAATTTTCCCGTTTGATTTTTACTTAATGATATTACATTTTTGTCACTACTCACCACGTAGCCCGAAATAGTAATAGTTTTACAGTCTGCTTCGATTCGTGCTAATGTCAACGGATCCGGTGTAAGTTCAGCTAAATTTAACTTCTTCATTGTTTTTGATTTAAAATGTGATTTAATATGTATGATTTTAATCTCTTAATTAGTGCCAACTAATGTTGTATTTCAAGACGATGTATTAAAGGTAAATGCACGAAAACCAACAGCCGGATTATAGTAGACTGTCGAGTTCTTGCTGTGGGCATAGTGGCTAATTCCTATGTTATTAATCTCAGTTCCATTATTGATAAGGAAAGTATGAGCTATAGCAGGATTTTCGCATCCTGTCGTGTTGTTCAGCAGGGCTGAATGACCTAAGGCTTTTTCTATTTGGCTAAATACTGATAATGTCATTTTTATTATTTTTATTTAGTATATTAATATTTATTCATAGACGCATTGGCGCGAATGTCGATTCGTGTTCAAGTTCCGAAATTGTAGTTGATGTATACTTAGAATTGGTTGTATGTAAGAAATCACACAAAATATTATGACATTCAATGAGAGCCACACATAATAGGTGGTCAATGACTATTCAAGGTATGTTTGAGGACGACTCAAGGTGACTGTTTCTATTTCACTCCAAGCCTCCAATCGCTTTAAAATTGGATTTATTGAGTCCGAATAAATCAGATTAATTTCGTACCATCTTTCGCTGATTATACTGCCAGGAGTACTTGGCAGCTTATATATTCCTGAACATAAACTATATGCTAATCCCGCTGATATAAATTCATCAATCATATCGATGTCTGTATCGCTCGATACAGGAATAGTGTCCTTAGGGTTAATTTTTAATTTGACAAAGATTGGGTCTGGTACATTTACTTCATGTTGGTATTCGATATTCAGTCCTATGAAATAGATCATGGTAAATGCGATGGCAATAATTTTCATAATTAGTGTTTTTAAGATTTAAAATTTAGATTAATACGACCTTAGCATGGTCTATAAACATTTTTATGTCAACGGAATTAGAATGTTTTATTTAGATTTTCGTTTAAATACTGTCATGTAATAATCTGTTAACAAATAGATTCCGATATGATGTTTGATGGATCTTCATGGGCTAACATCGTCTCAAATATGTCTAGAGCATAACTACCTACTGAGCCATCCGCGCAGATCGGTCCAATTCCCGCTATTTCAATCACCAGATTTAAACTTCGTAAACATGGGTTGGGAAGAGAACAATACGCGGATTTCATATATCTCACCAACCACATTTTATAGATACGATTGACACTCAATCCGTTTGCTTGATGAGAGCTAGAAACTTTATCAAATTCCTGGCTGAATGTAGTCGCTCCAATTTGAGACATGTCAGTGTTCGTACCATATGCATAATTTGTAAATTTGACGCTCAAGTCTTGATGGTCAACGCTGATGGTCGAAAATATCGAGAGCATTGCTAAAAATGAGATATATATAATTGGTTTCATTTTTTAATATTGACTTGTCAAAAAACAGATTTATAAGCAACTTTAGACTATTCCAGATCTTGATATTATCAATGAGTAGCTAAGTATGACACAAATCTATTTCGGCTTCAATGGACGCGCTTGGAGTATTTGATTATTGACTTGGACTAGTTGAGAATCAGACTTAATCTCTTGTACTATTCTTGCATTGGTGAGCTAACATCTGCTATAAGTCACGGATATTCAAATACATACGTCTGTCCTAGGTATTGTATCGAGTATTATCTTCAAAAGTCAGATTTTTAGATATTTATTTCTAATGGAGATGATGAAAGGGAGCAAACTGACCACCAAAAGCTTTGTGTAAAGTGAATTTTTCTTGATCGATCAGGATCCGAACAATGAATCAACATATAAGGATCAGATGACAATTTTGTCATACACCTTGTGAAATCACCAGAAATAAAACATCTAATTTTTCAATTCACTCGGAGGAAACCCGAACTCATCTTTGAATACACGACTAAAATAAGCCGGGTCATTGAAGCCCATATCATAGGCCACTTCAGATATTGATTTATCTGTAATTTGGATTTGTTCTTTTGCCTTCTGTAGTCGAATAGAACGGATAAATACAGCGGTGGATTTGTCTGTTAGGGCCTTAAGTTTGCGATAGACTTGCGACTCACTCAACTGTAGTTTTCGGGCTAGTTGCGCGGAGCCAAATGAAGGGTTTTCCAAATCCTCATGAATCACACGGATGGCTCTTTGTAAAAACTTGGCTTCGGGATTATCAATTCGAGATTTTAATAGTTGACTAAAGCTCCCTTGCTCAAATTTTTTAAACATTTTTTGACGCTGTAGGACTAATTGTTCTAATCGAGTCAGCAATTCTGCTTTGACAAATGGTTTAGACAAATAAGCATCTGCTCCGTACGAAAGACCAGTTAATCGATCTTGAATTGTAGCCTTAGCAGTTAATAAAATGATCGGCACATGATCAGTCAGCACATTTGACTTAATGGCTTCACATACCTCAAAACCGTCCTTTTCAGGCATCATCACATCACTAATAATGGCATCTGGTATCTGTTCAAATGCAATCGCTATCCCTGAAGCCCCATTTTTTGCGTGGGTGAGTTCATATTTACTTTCCAAGCATTGCCGCAAATAATAAGCTACATCCATATTGTCTTCAATAATCAACAAGGATGGCTTCGCTACATTACTTACTTGCGTTTGACTCATGTCCATGTTCTCTATGAACACTTGGCCTGAGGTTAAATGTTGTTTATCGGTTAATTCAGCAAATTTTACTTTATTTTCTACGTCTGTTGTTCTAGGAATTTCAACAAAAAATGTCGTGCCTACTCCTATTGAACTTTCTACATGAATATCCCCATTCATCAACAGTACGAGTTCTTTTGTTAAAGCGAGACCGATACCCGTTCCTTCCCCTTCATGCGTCGCACTGTCGTTGACTTGATAAAATTTGTCGAAAATATTCTCCAGTTCAGTTGCCTCAATTCCTATTCCAGTGTCCTTCACTTTAATCGATAAATATTGGTCTGAATTTTTTTGTAATAGACTTAGGTGAACTATGATCTTGCCCAGTTTCGGCGTAAACTTAATTGCGTTCGATAGCAAATTAAATATAATGGTAGAGAGTTTATCGGCGTCAAAATCCATATCCAATGTATCTATTTCAGAATAGATGACGAGATTGACTTCTTTTTGCTGTGCTAAAGAATGAAAACTTTCACATACGTATTTTATATAAGGAATAACATCTGCTTGTATAAACTGAGGTTTCATGTTGCCACTCTCAATTTTGGCGAGATCTAACATTTGGCTAACGAGGTCAAGTAATTTACTCCCGTTTCGTTTAATCATTTGAAGGGGTACGCTGGTTTCCTCAATTTGGCCTTTATCCAAACTTGTTTTAATGGATTCTGTCATGCCTTGTATCACAGTCAAAGGTGTCCTAAATTCATGAGTAATATTATTATACAGTTGAGTTTTAGCATTGTCCATCTCCAATAATCGTGTTGCTTGTTGACGTAAAAGTTCATTTTTCTGCTGAATTTCATTTGTGCGATCAGAAATAGTTTGTTCAAGATCAATATTTCTACGTTTAAGATTAATGGATCGCCATTTAGAAAATCCTAAAAGAGCGAACATAAATGCCAAGGCATACAAGACGAACATCCACCACTCACGATACCACGGTGGTGTTATATTAAATTCGTAGGTGGCCGGCTCGCTTATTTGATGTAACGCATTTTTTGAGCGTACATGGAACGTATAGTTACCTCCATTAATATTCGTATAATCTTTCTTAGTTTCCATGGTCCAAGGCGACCAAGTTTCATCAAAACCTTCTAAATAGTATTGAAAGGAGTTCTTCGCTTCATCATAATAACTCGGGCAGGCGAATTCAAATCGAATTTGATTTTGATGATATGGAAGCGTGGGAACTTGAGGGACACCGAATCCATGATATAAGGATGAATCTGAATTAATACTGACATTAGAAATAAGTGTCGTATTAGATGTTTCATAGATTTGTTTCCTAAAGTCGTGCCGCACAGCACCACGAACCCCCCTATACCAAACCACGCTATCCTTTGACTCTGGATAAGGTCGTTGACCACGTAAATCCATCCACCTGGTCTCTCTAAGACTAGATAGTTTATAGGTCTCATCTTGTTGCTTCCATGCAACCAATTGATCGACATCTTTACCATTTTCTTTTTTAACTAACCAAACATTTCCTTGGTCATCGACCGCGTTAATGCGAACGTATTGATTCGTGATGCCTAGTAATTCCTCTAATTTTTTATCACGCTCAAATCTTCCAGTAGCTCGATTAAATATTAAAATATCTTCCACATCTGATTGAAGATATATTTCACCATCTATGTAAAAAGGTTCTTGAAAGGCGCGTTGCGAATTTGGCAAACCTTGATTTTCATCGACAATAGTGACGATTGGGTCTGTCATATGCCTGGCATCATCAAGGCTGGCGAATGACACCCAGAATAATTTATTGCCATAAGTTGAAATCCATAAATCACCTTGATGACCTTCTTTTATCAACAATACTGTTTCATTTACTTCCGAAATATTTAGCTCTTCAACCCATTTGTCACCACTTTTATGTGTCGATGAAAGACCTGTTACGGCACCTACAAAAATTCGATTGCTATCCAATCGCGACTTATACACAGTTTGTATTGTGCCGTTCAATAGTGTTTCCCTACGGACTCCAGTAACTAATTCTAACCCATGAGATCCCCCGACGATTAATGTGTTTTCATGTGACACCATCGAAGTAAGGTGACCAAAATGTAATTTTTCGCTATAAGGCTTGACCTCGTTTTTACCCAGTTTAAAAAGGCCTGAGCCTGTGGCTAAGAATAAACCTTTGTCATTCCTCCAAAACTTGCGAATCAAATCAGGGGTGCCGTTTTTTTCATTGAAGTACGAAAATGGTGATGGATATTCGATTTTTGAAATACCGCGATATAACGTGGCCCAAATTATACCAGAACGGTCCTGAAACAAATGAAAGGCTTGATCGCTTGCAAGTAAATTGTCGGCATTAAGTCTGAAAGTTTCATTCCCTGCTTGATCACAAAATAATATACCTTTGTAGAATGACGCTAAAACCATCGATCCATCATTTAAGACAAGCATATTGAAAATCTGATTTTTCTCAAAAAAATCTGAAAAATTGGTTTCTAGTGGTTCATACGAAAGACCATTATAAATATAAAGCCCAGTGGAAGCGGCGATGAGAATTTCCTTGTCAGTATATGCTGTCATCGCATAAACCGCGTTTAAGGTCTGATCATTTTCATTAGGAAGATCAGTTATCGTATCATTCAAAATGGTCTGTATTGGCTGGCCACCCGGTTTAAAATATAATTGTTCATTTACAGCAAAAAATAAACTTACGGCCCCTACATCAATGACCTTTATTTGTTGATAGTCCCAACAATAAATCCTAGTTGTCGAACAAAAATATACGGTATTAGCAATTGTATATATGGCTCTAATCGATTTGAAATCGCGGTGTTCTTCAGGGACCTTATCTATTAATGAAACATAAGCCAGCTGCCCAATTGAATCGTTTTTTAAATAACCAAATGTTTTGACCCCGCCTGCAAAAACTCCTCCATGGATATCTGTAGCCATGGCCAGAATGGTGGGTCTATTAGGAAGAATGAGCAATTTCCATTCGGCTCCATTAAAAGTAAGGACTCCTCTCCCATTTCCAAAATAAAGAATACCCGCACTGTCTTGAACGGTGGACCAATTATCATTATTTGCTTGATAATTGTCTTTGGAATAATTTTCAACAAGCGGTAGGCCTTGCTCGGAAAGCAACCGAGTAAATTGATCAGTTCTGTTCTGCGCACAAACAGACATAACTAAAAACATCAGCAAACTAAATAGAACTGGTCTCGATTTTGTGACTATCATGGCTTTTAGCAATTTTTTAATTCACCTATAGATCGCGGATGAAGGTCGCTAAAAAAAAGTTAAGCTCCAAAGTTCGTACAATGGTAGATTGTAGTAACTCATCAAATAGATTAATGACAGTGTCCTATTATTATCTTTTTCGAGTCTTATACTCCAAAATATGCCTTATAACTCTTAGAAAAATACGAAGCACTCGAAAAGCCAACAGTACCTGACATCTCGCCTATGTACGATTCGTCTGTTCCAATAGGATTTGCGCTTTTACTAACCTAAAATTTCTCAGGTATTCTTTTACAGTGAATCCGGATATCGCCTTTATACGATTGCGAAGGGTTCGTTCGCCTAGTCCTATCGCTTTTGTAATGTCTGCTGATTTTAATTTAGAATTGTCAATATTTTCTAGAATGAATGCCTCCATTCTTTTGACGAGTAGCAAATCATCGTCTTGAATATTATTAATTTATTGAGCTTCTCCGAAACTGTCGGCGATTTTCACGCGGCTTCAATAATAAATTCCAGTGGATTGGTTTCATCTTCTAATACGACGGATTATAAGGCAGGAGTGGAAACCGAATTGAGACCGTTATTTGAAGTGGAATTGGGGGCTGAGTATAATGCTGTGATTGAGCCTTGTGTGCCTTGATATTTTATTAGTTTTGGATGATGTAAATTAGTTTCTTGTGTAAAATTCAATTATCGCAATGGGCTAATTAGAAATCAAATCCAATGCCGAAATATATTCGTCCATCCTCTTCTACACTCTTAAAATAACTTAATTTCATCAGCGAAATATTAAAGGGTTTGAACCAAATTCCGCCGCCATAGCTGTTGTGCCATTTGTCACTGTTGCCGATGTTAGTCCATACCCGACCTACATCAAATCCCGTGAAGATACCAATTGCGCTATTTGCTATAAAAGATTTAAATAATTGAATACGGAGATCTGCATTATAAACTAAAAGTGAGTTGCCAGTAAATCTCTCGTTTCTAAAGCCCCTAAGGCCATTTTGGCCACCGAGTTGTCTGAGGTGATAAAAAAGTGATTTTTGACCGAAATTAAATCCCGTGGATAGTCGATTTGAAAACACAATGTTTTGTTCATGATCAAGAGAATAGTACGTTATCAAGGAGCTCGTCAAACTGATTTTATTTGACTCTACATCTGACAAACCTTCGAGGTATTGGGACTCAAGATTGAACCGAATTCCTTTTCGTGCAAAAATTTCGTCGTCGACATGATCAAATTTTAATCCAGCTTGCAGACCTATGAAGTTTGATCTTTGATAAATCGGATTTGACGATCCAAACAAATCCGTCAATATGCCTTCAGATTTAGCATGAATATGTCGCATTTCGAACTTTGGTCCGGCATAGAATATACAACTTTCACCTAAAGTCTTTTCTAACAATATATCTCCAACATAAATCTGTTGAAATATTCGATTATGATCGTAAGATTTATCGCTGTAAGCATTCGAATTATCAGATTCATTTCCTAGGCCGAAATAATTAGTTGTAAAATTTTCATTCTGGTATGCTAATTTCACGCGGGCATCTAGTGAACCTATCGATTTTGGGTAATGACCTGAAAATATAAATTTAAAACCGTCCGTAGACGTGCTATATAAAATACCAATCTGATGCATATTTTTATAAGGATAATTTTTAAATCCGTGCTTGGTTCTCATTAAAGAGCCTCCTAAAATAGTTCCTTGATCGGGATTATATGAAATTTTCGCGTTTAATGACATGCTATTGCCTGGTAAATCTTTCGGGTCATAAATATTATTGAGATAATCGGTTTTTAGATGACTTTTGTATTTTCCATCACCGGAAATATTTGTATTCAGTTTACTATCATAAATATGATTATTTCCATAGATGCTACTAATATCAAAATTGTCGTCATCGGTTCCACCGATCATTCGAATAATTATGTCACTCCCGGTGCCTGAAGATTCGAAAATATCGTCTCCATCCAACCCGTAAATACGAATTTCATGAGTTTCTTCATCTTGAAAAACGCGATTATAGTACGTGTATATTGAACTATCGCGTTTCGAAAATTCACTTATTGTCAGTTTTAGTTTATCCTCGGATAGAACAATTTGAATTATATCGTCTTCGTTGCTGGCCTGGACGCTCACCGTACGTGCAAGGGACAAATAATAATCATATGCAAATGTTTTTAAGTTGTTTCTTCTAGACATTAAGATAGATTCGAATTCAGCTCCATGCATTTGATAAACATTTTCTTGCATTTGTTTCATGCCTAGATGAATTATACTATCTGTCAAGAACTTTTGTATATGTATGATTTCATGTTCCCAATCAGACCACGTCAATTCATTTAAAAAAGACCGATCAAAATATCTTGCGTTGTAGTTAAACGATGTTATATTCTTTAGATCGTGATCAAAATAAGAAAGCTTAGCAATCTCGGGTGATAAATTCCGAGCAATAGAAATTAATGCTCCATCGAATCTAGCATAAGCTTGATCACGGTCACGTGGAATCGGTATATAACTTTTAGAATTATTGTCTCCTTCAAATCTTGCCCATCGCCACTGATCCCCATGACGATCCCAATCTCCGAGAATCATATCGAACAGCCTATTTCGAATGACTAGGTCTTGACGTGGCCGATGCTTTCCGTCATCATGCATTTCTTCTAGCATGTCACTCGTGCTAATAATTTTAGTAGAATTACCAAAATTATCTCGATCACTTCTATTGTCGTCTGGACGATCTTCAAATAAATACAGTCGATCACCATGATCTTCATTAAACTCTCCAAGAGACTTTTGTTTTGGTAAATAAATGAGTTTGGGATTTGTATGCAAAATACCTATAGCATATGCCATTGGAGGTATTGTGTACGCCGATAAAGGGTGCCCGGATGTTAAGAAATAAGAAGTTAACATATCGGTAAATTCATTACTCAGTTCTTTTGGAAATAATCGGGAATGATCCTTTTCTACCCCGCGCATGACCCAATCGCGACCGCTTGAATCACTTAAGCGGAGCGAATTCGTAGTGAACCCACCACCGCGCTTTATTGGCGTTAAACCACCTACAATGGTGTCTAGATATACGACTTTTGCGCGAAGAGGTATATCATATAACTCGCTATGGAGACGACCCAAGAAAAACTGACCGACGCTCCCTTTTGTCATTTTTTCCTTTGAGACAGTTCGTGATATGTGGGATGTATCTACCGGTTTAAAGTCAATTTCTTCATGATCGTATTCTGTCAAGACGGAAGTTAATTTTTTATGGTAGATCCGCTTGAATTTCTCATTTTCATAAGCATAGAATTCAATCCAAGTTTCTCCCTTATTGTAAAATGAAAGCCTTGCAAAGCCAACTTCGGCATATGAAAATTCTGTTCCATTACCTATTCCAACTGCTTCTGCTTTTGACGCAGACCCCGTATTCACATGATGTTGATTATCTCTATGGATATATTGTAAATTGAGTTCATGACCAGTAAGAAATATTACATTTTCAAACCGACTTGTTGCAGTCAGCAAGTCGTTTCTAAATTTCCGATATCGAGCGGAATTCAAATCTTGCTCGAAACCAGCACTTTTTCGTAATAATGGAGCGAGTGATCCAACTAGTGGAAGCGGTAAATTAAATTTACCATTATGATTGCGGAATGGATAGATGTGGTCATTTATGTGAAAACGGCCTCCTCGTTTGCCATAAGAATAAATTGGGTGATGCATCGCAACTATCACACGGTGATCTTTTGCGAATTTTTTTATTTTTTCTTTCAGTTCAAATATAAAATCGACACGAGTTTTTATATCACATTTTTCATTGAATTCAATATATTCGTCCCAATCTTGTAAATACCATTCACTATCGATAATAATCATTACAACATCATCGATTAGTTCGATATCTATGGGCTCCGAACACCCATTTTCTGGATAAAAGATCTGATGATCTGACATTGATTTAAAAACGTCCTCTAAATCTTCAACGCCCTCTTGTCCTCCTAACCTTTGCCATTCCAAATCTCCAGGAAGAACAAAAACATCTTGCTCTTTATCTAAGATGTCTTTTATCAATTTAATCCGATTGTTCTCCT
>ENA-ORXU01000896-ORXU01000896.1-marine-metagenome-genome-assembly--contig:-NODE-896-length-28749-cov-3.930036_pt1 | contig 28749 bp, 33 predicted proteins | sample MGYA00237869_ERZ511484 | MGnify/ENA metagenome assembly ERZ511484 | reverse complement strand
GATGCGCAGGTCGGGGTCGAATTCAGCAACTTCATGATCATGGGTTTTGTAAAGAACCTGACGAAAGAAGATACGGTGCGTTCGGCACAAAACAACTTCGATCTGTCCACCTTTGGCCGGGCCGTGAATGTGTATGCGCCGCCGCGCCGCCAGTGGGGCGTTCGCGCTCGGGCGAAATTCTAAACAAGGACGGGACCAGTTATGAGTGATAATCAAACCGTCAAAAACGATTTGCGCAACGCCATCGATAATTGCCGTGACGACGGCACTTATGAAGACGATGTGTTTGACGAGATCCACGCGCTGGTGAAAAAACTGGTCCCGCTCACGCCGACACCGCGTCCGGTTGATAGTCAGGAATTTGTCGAATCACCATGGGGATCGCATTTCGCGCAGTTTGGGCCGAAGCATACTGCGGGCAAGCCCATTCAGCATGAAACATCACTGAAGCTGCAAAGTTTCGGACAGTTCCCTGACCTGCCAATCCGCGTGATCGATATCGATCAGGAAATCCGGGTCGATGGCAATCACTATAACAATGTAACATCGGTCACGACGCCCGATGGTGCGCATTCGGCTGATCTAATTGTATGGGGCAGATATGCCGTCACTGATGACGAGCCTCAGCGTTACGAGGTTGAATTTTACAAGATACAATTGCGCGCGCCCAAAGGCGTCAGCGAAGAAGACCTTCGCCAACAGTTCGGGCTTGACGACGGCTTTGATCTCATCCGCGAGATGAAGCCGCCGAAATTGCATTCCGATATTGTATATTGCGACGATGACATGCGGATAAATTTTGGTAGCATGGGCGGCGTATATGTAATGAACAGGCTGGCGACGCCTGGCAAATCCGTTTCGTTTAACTGATGCCCGCAGCTGCGCCTCGGCTAGCCGAGGGCCCCCGTAAAGCCACGCTTGGCGGTGAACTCGCCTGGGCATCGGGATCTTTCGCGACAGGCGCGTTGTTTAATGGAATGGCGCTGTTCGCGCTGTTTTTCATGACAACATTTCTTGGGATTGAACCGGCAGTTGCAGGGACGATCATTCTTGTCACGCGGATTTATGACGGGATTATCGATCCAGTCATCGGCGCGGTTAGCGACCGGACGAACCATCGCTGGGGCCCGCGGCGGATTTATCTGCTGATCGGGGCGATTGGCTTGGGTGCCAGCTTCGCGCTGTTCTTTAACCAGCCGGTGGTCGAAGGTTTCTCGACAGCGATCATGACGACGCTGATCCTCATGTTATATTCAACCGCCTATTCGGTTTTCACCATTCCATATCTGGCGATGCCGCCGGAAATGGCGCCAAGCTATGACGGACGCACACGGCTGATGAGCTTCCGCGTGTTTTTCCAGATGGCGGGTGTCATCGGCGGTTCGGTGGGTGCGCCGCTGCTCGTTCAGGCAACAGGCGGTGATCTGGCGGGCTATCAAACGATGGGCATTGTGTTGGGGCTTCTGGCGCTGATATTGTGTCTGGTGGTATTTTTCGGCGCAGCACGGCTACCGCGATTTGAACGTCCGGCAGCGCCGCCGTCGGATAGCACGCTGCAATTGCTGGCCAGCCCGTTTGTCGATTGTGCCAAGGTGATCGGCAACGCGCCGTTCCGTCTGCTGACACTGGTGAAGCTCTGCCAGCTGGCGGTGCTATCAACCGTGCTCGCTTGCACACCCTATTTCTTCGGCTTCGTCCTGAATATGGGGCAGGATCAGATCGGGCAGTATTTTCTGTTTTTCGGCATGTCGGGCATTCTTTCGATTCCTATGTTCCGGTGGATAATTCAGAAATTCGGCAAGCGTGAAAGCTATATCACGCTGATTATACTTTACGGCATCGGCCTTGCCACCTGGTATCTGTGGGAACCCGGTGAAGCGGAGATATGGTTCGCGGTCCGCGCAATATGTATTGGCGTATGTTCTACCGGCACGCTGCTATGCGCTTTGGCGATGCTGCCTGATACGATGGAGTATGACCGGCTGAAATCTGGCGAATCGCGTGAAGGCGTGATGAGCGGCGTTTTCACTTTTGTCGAAAATGTCGCAGGCGCGCTGGGGCCGTTTATTGTCGGTTTGTTGCTGCAGGCGAATGGCCTGATCCAGACACGCGATATGACTGTCGAGCAGCCAGCGGCGGTGCTGGAGGCTGTGCAGTGGGGGGTTTCGCTGGTGCCGGCAATTTTCTGCCTGCTGTGCGTGCCATTGCTGTTCGCCTATCGTCTGGACGATACCAAATTGCAGCAAATGCGCAGCGAATAGCTAGCTTTTCTTCGGCGGTTGCGGGCGCGAAAATACCATATGCGTTTCATCTGAGGCTTTCGCATCGAACGCGTAACCATCGGCGCTGAAATCCTTCAATCCCTCTGCACGGTCGACGCGATTGTCCATTATCCACCGCGCCATCAATCCGCGCGCGAATTTGACGTGATACATCAGCTTGCGCGCCTCGCCGTCTTTCACATTCAGAAAATCCGCGGTAATAACACGGGCGGCCAGTGCGTTTTGATCGACCGCTTTGAAATATTCATCGGATGCCAGATTGACGATACTATTGTCGTCATGCCCATCAAGATCGCCCGCCAGACTATCGGCAATGCTGCGCCCCCAGAAATCATACAGCGATTCGCCGCGCGGGTTCGCCATCTTCGTGCCCATTTCCAATCGATAGGGCTGAATGGCATCCATCGGGCGCAGCACGCCATAAAGACCGGATAATATCCGCAGATGATCCTGCGCATAGGATAGCGCATTTTCATCCATACTCTTGGCGTCCAGCCCCCAGTAAACATCGCCATCAAAGGTAAGCCCGGCGGGCGCCGCCGAATTGCTGCGTCCATCAAGATCGAATGCCTTGAACCGGTCAGCGTTCAGATCGGCCAGCTTGTCTGAAATATGCATGAGTTTTTTCAGGTCTGCCGCTGACTGTTCTTTGGCGACGGTCGCAATTTCGCGGGTGTCTTCGGAAAATCTTGGCTGCGTTATTTCCAGCGCCGGCAATGCGCGGTCAAATTTCATTTTCTTGGCCGGGGATAGCAGTGTAAGCATCGTGCGTCCTTTCCTCCTGACATCTGGCGAGCCATATTGAGCGCCCGTATGCGTGGGTAATGGGATTTACGGTATAGGCGCTATCGGTGGAGTTGCCAACATGCGTGAACAGCCACCAGAGCCTGCCGCATCCGGCACCATATCCTGCCCTATTTGGTCGCGCGGATCAAACCTTCCTGCGCCACGCTGGCGACCATGCGGCCGTCGCGCGTGAAAATCTGCCCGCGATTATAGCCGCGCCCCCGGCCGGACCATGGCGCATCGCAGCTATAGAGCAGCCATTCATCAACCCGCACTTCGCCATGCAGCCATAAGGCATGATCAAGACTGGCCGATATAAAACCCGGCGTTGTCCAGGTGATGGCATGCGGCAATGTACTGGTGCCGAGAAGCCAGCTATCGGAAACATGGGCTAGCATCGCGCGGTGCATGCCCGGATCGTCATCAATGGGGCTTTTAAGCCGGAACCAGATATCCTGACGCGCGGGGAACCGTTTTTCCTCACCGGACCAGTCACGCGGATCACAAGGACGAAATTCAAACGGACGTTCCTGCAGAAAAAAGTCGCGCCGGTCTTCGGGCACCAGATGCGCGGTTTTACGGCGCAGCTCATCTTCAGGCATCAGGCTTTCCGGCTCGGGCACTTGCGGCATCGGATCCTGATGCTCCAGGCCGCTTTCCAGTTTTTGGAATGACGCCGCCATGTTCAGGATAGGTTTGTCTTTCTGCAACGCGATAATGCGCCGCGTGGAAAAACTTCCGCCATCGAAATCGCGTTCGACGCGGTAGGTAATCTCGTAATCCTCGCTTCCCGGGCGCATGAAATATGCATGGAGCGAATGGGCGATACGCTCCGTTGATACGGTGTCCTGCGCGGCGGCCAGCGCCTGCGCAATTACCTGCCCGCCAAACACACGGCCCACGCCGCCCTTTTTGCGCTGCCCCAGATACCAGCCGTCGCCCATCCGTTTGACGGCGAGAAGCTCGACAAGATCATGAACAAGAGGATTCGATTCAATCATATGCGCGGCTTTATCAAGAAGTGCAGTTCGCGGCGAGCGGCAAAATTGAGAGCATTGCAAAGGCGCATTTCATTGCCGCCACTTGCGCTTTCCAGTTGTTTTGCGCATTGCTGGGCCGCCGGTAAAGCACGAGCGGCTGAAGGCGCTCACCCCTAAAGGATTTAGCCATGAGTGACTATCGCAACTATCGCTATCGCAGCGCCGATGACCGGCTCGATCTGTATGCGCGCATATATGAAAGCGCCAGTGCCGCACAGCCGCCGCCGCCGTTGCTGTTGATGCATGGCCTGACGCGCAACAGTTCCGATTTTGATGGGTTGGCTGCTGTTTTGGCGAAGGATTATCAGCTGATAGTGCCGGATCAGCGTGGCCGCGGCAATTCGCAGTATGACCCGGAGGCGGCAAATTATTCGCCGCAGGTTTATGCGCAGGATATGTTCGCGCTGCTGGCCAGTCTGGATATTACCGATACGACATTGATCGGCACATCAATGGGCGGTTTAATGGCAATGCTGATGGCGACGGTCCGGCCGGAAATGTTTCGCGGTATCGTGCTGAACGATATTGGCACCGTGCTGGAACAGGCCGGGCTGGACAGGATACTCGGCTATGTCGGTAAAGTCGCGCCGCCGACCAATTGGGACGAGGCGGTTCGATACACCAAAAGCATAATCGGCGATGCCTTTCCCGACGTTGAGGATAACGGCTTTTGGGAACGCTTTGCGCGCAATAATTTTGAGCAGCGCGACGGCAAGCTGGTGGCGCGCTATGATCCTGCAATTGCTGAAGGCATTTCCGGAGATGATGCAACCGCCGTGCCGCCCGATCTGTGGCCGATATGGGAGGGGTTGACGGACATGCCCGCGCTCGTGATTCGCGGGGCCGTGTCCGATTTGCTGTCGGCGGAAACTGTTGCCGAAATGGGGCAGCGCCATTCCGGCGAATTTACCGCGATCGAAGTGCCGGGACGCGGCCATGCGCCCATGATGGATGAGGATGTGGCCGTCTCCGCGATTACGCGCTTTCTCACACGGCTTTATCCGTAATGCACCGCGCTTCTGCTTCGCGCCGTGTCGGCTGATGATCAGCTTTATGCGGTATAACCGTCCAGCTTGCCATTGATGACATAGTCCAGAATATCAACGATCTGTGCGGGTGTCTCGGCAACTGCCATCGCAGCAGCATCAACCTCTTTCAATGGATGGATGATATCGGGGCCATGATTGATAATGATCGGCTTGCCCAGAGCAGCGGCGTAGCCAGCATCGAACGCAGCATTCCATTGTTTGTATTTATCGCCAAAGCGCACAACGACAATGTCGGCATTTTTGATCAATGTGGATGTGCGGATACCGTTGACCAGCGCGCCTTTTCTATCGTGCCAGAATTTGTTGTCCTCCGCGCCCAAAATTGCTGTCCCGCAATCATCGGATGCCGGATGATCGGTGACGGGGGCGGAAAAACGCACCGGCAAATTGCGCTTGCTCGCGCCCGCTGCGATTTCATCGCGCCAGTCGGTGTGGATTTCCCCCGACAGATAGATGTTCCAGATATCAGTCATATTTGCACTTCCTATCGCTCTTTTGTTGCGCTGAATGTCAGGTCGGGATGTTTTTCCTGCTGGTAATTTATATCCCATGCGGACTTGGCCAGAAACACCGGGTGGCCATCGCGGTCCTTTGCCATATTGGTACCGTTGAAATCGGCGAGTTTGCGCACGTCATCTTCATCGCCGCTGATCCAGCGGGCCGTGTCGAACGGTGCCTGTTCCAGCGAGGCTTCAACCTTATATTCCGCCTCCAGCCGGGCGATTAGCACTTCGAGCTGCAACTGCCCGACCACACCGATCACCCATTGCGCACCGATTTCGGGATAGAATACCTGAATGACGCCTTCTTCGGAAAGATCATCGAGCGCCTTGCGAAGCTGCTTCGTTTTGGTCGGGTCCTTCAGCCGCACACGCCGCAAAATTTCAGGCGCGAAATTTGGAAGGCCCGTGATCCGGACCTGATTTTTTTCAGACAACGTATCGCCAACACGCAGCGTGCCGTGGTTCGGAATCCCGATGATATCGCCGGGCTGCGCTGTATCGGCAATCTCGCGGTCTTGTGCGAAAAACAGGATGGGCGAATGAATGGCAATCGGCTTGCCAAGGCCGGTGGGGGTCAGCTTCATTCCGCGTTTGAATGTGCCGCTGCACAATCGCATGAAGGCAATGCGGTCGCGGTGTTGCGGGTCCATATTTGCCTGAATCTTGAAAATGAATCCCGTGATGTCCTCATCATCCGGTGCCACGGCTTGCGGTTCGGCAGGTTGCGGGCGGGGCGGCGGGGCATATTGCGCGATCGCCTCGATCAATTCTTCAACACCGAATTGTTTGAGCGCGGAGCCGAAATATACCGGGGTCAAATCGCCAGCACGATAAGCGTCCAGATCAAACGGGCTGTATCCCCCGCGCGCCAGCTCGCCTTCTTCGGTCAGCCGGGTCAGCGCATCCGGCGACAGCACTTTGGCCAGTTCGGGATCATCCAGCCCGGTAAATTTCCGCGCATTGCCGTCGTAATTTTTACTGTCGCCTACGGGTTGATGCAGCTGGTTGCGCTCCAGATCGTAGACGCCTTCAAATTGCCCGCCCATTCCGGTGGGCCAGCTCATCGGGCACACATCGAGCGCGAGTTTATCGGCAACCTCATCCAGCAACTCAAACGGATCGCGCCCTTCGCGGTCGACCTTGTTGATGAAGGTAATGATCGGCACGCTGCGCAAGCGGCATACTTCAAACAATTTCAGCGTCTGCGCCTCGATCCCGCTGGCTGCGTCAATCACCATGATGGCGCTGTCAACGGCCGTCAGCGTCCGATAGGTATCCTCGCTGAAATCCTCATGCCCCGGCGTATCGAGCAGATTGAAGATGATACCATCGCGTTCGAACGTCATCACAGAGGAGGTGACGGAAATGCCGCGCTGCTGTTCAATTTTCATCCAGTCGGATCGCGCCCGCCGATTGTCGCCGCGCGCTTTCACCTCGCCCGCCAAATGAATCGCGCCACCTTTCAGCAGCAGCTTTTCGGTCAGCGTGGTCTTACCGGCATCGGGATGCGAGATGATGGCAAATGTGCGGCGCGGGTTTTTATCAGTGCTCATACTGCGCGCGGATCTAGCGGTTGGCGGGCCTATCGTCCAGCGGCTCTTGCCCGGCCGCAGCGACCGGCGCAGAACAATCGCTCACTGCCGTCGCTGCGTCCAGAACAACGGCGGCAGGCAGCGCGCATCGTGCTTATGTCCGCAATTCCGCTCCGCGTTTGCCCGCGGCTGCGATAATCTTCTCCGATATTGTCTGCAATTCATCATCTGTGTAGCTGGCACCGGAAGGTTGCAGCGTGACTTCGACCGCGATGCTGATCTTGCCGCCGGGCAGATTGCCGCCGGTAAAAAGATCGAAGACGCGCGCAGCAATGATATTCTTCTTATCGGCGCTGCGCACTGCTGCGATCAGATCCGCTGCGGGCATGTTTTCGGGCACGAAAAACGCAAAGTCGCGCTTTACATTTTGCAGCACGGGCGGCGCATAATGCGCGCGCATAAATCCTTTCGCCTTCCGGGATGGTATCGCATCGAGATAAATTTCCGCTGCCATAACCGCGCCGTCCAGATCGAATGTTTTTGCTGTGGCCGGATGCAGCGTGCCGAAGCTCGCCAACGTGTTTTTCGGCCCTTGCCGCAATGTCGCCGACTGGCCGGGGTGGAAATGGTGGCTGTCTATATCGCTGCCTTCAAAATCCATGGTCATCAGCCGGTTCACTTCAATACCGGCGGATTGCAGCAGATGGCGAACGATGGCCTTGGCGTCGAAAACATCGAAGGCCGCGGCCTTTCCGCTGTCCCATCGCCGTGCCTGCTTTTCACCGGCCAGCACGATGCCCAGCGTCAGCCGCTCGTCACTTGATCCATCCGCATTGCGAAAATACCGGCGGCCAATTTCAAACAATCGCACCGACGATGCGCCGCGATCCATATTGCGCCGCGCTGCTGACAGGAGGCCGGGCAACAGAGACGGCCGCATGACTTTCATATCTTCCGAAATCGGGTTGGCGAGTGTCCATAATTTGCCAGCCTCTTCATCAGCGCCATCGGCATCTTCGGAATCGTGCGAGGCAGCTGTTGGCCGAGTGAAAGCCACAGCCTCTTTCTCTGGCAGGAATGCCCAGTTGATGGCTTCGTTCAGGCCCGCTGCTGCTGCATTACGGCGCAGCTTGCGTTCCAGTTTCTGCAGCGGCGTCGCTGTCGGTTTGGCTACGCCTTCTGCGCGCGGCAAAGCGACGGATTGCACATTGTCGATGCCGACAATGCGCACCACTTCCTCCACCAGATCGGCCGCACCGTCAATGTCGCGCCGCCAGCTAGGAACCGTGACATGCCAGTTCTCGCCGACAGTAAAGCCAAGCGATTCGAGTACATCTTTCTGCTGCGCTTCGGGCACATCCTTTCCGCCAAGCGATGCGCAAAGCGATGTGTCATACGGCACGCGCTTCGCTGTCTCGGGCGGTTTTCCAGCGCGAAAAATCTCGCTCGCCTCCCCGCCGCAAATGTCAAGAATATAGCCAGTGATAAGGTGGGTCGCATCGTCCAGAAACGCAGGATCGACGCCTCGTTCAAACCGCATCCGCGCATCGGATGTCAGCCCCAGCTGCTGTCCGGTAACAGCAATGCGTTCGGGCGTGAAATACGCTATTTCGAGCAGGACATCGGTGGTTGCCATGCTGCATCCTGAATCCTCACCGCCCATAATTCCGGCAATGTCATGCGCTTTGGTATCGTCAGCGATCACAGTCATCGCGTCGGTCAGCACATATTCTTTGTCATTCAGCGCGGTGATCTTCTCGCCGGCATGTGCCTTGCGCGCGACTATCGCGCCCGATAATTTCGATAGATCATACGCGTGGCTGGGCCGTCCGTGATCGAGCATCACATAATTGGTGATATCGACCAGTGCCGATATAGGCTTTTGCCCGGCCGATTTCAGCCGAGCCTGCATCCAATTCGGCGATGCCCCATTGGTAACGCCGCGAATAACGCGGGCATAGAAGGCAGGGCAGCCTTCGGGATCTTCCGTACGAATTTCTGCGGGGCAGGTGAACGCGCCCTTCACATCCGTAATGATCCGCGGCTTCAGCTCGCCAAGCCCGGCGGCGGCCAGATCGCGCGCAATACCATATACGCCCATACAATCCTGCCGGTTCGGGGTAATCGACAGATCAATAACGGGATCATCCAACTTTGCATAATCGCTGTAACGTGCGCCCACCTGCGCATCGTCCGCCAGTTCGGCGATACCGTCATGATCCTCGCCCAAGCCCAGCTCTGCAAGCGAGCACATCATGCCGCTCGATTCCACGCCGCGTATCTTGGTAACTTTCAGCTCCATACCGTTCGACGGAACAATCGCGCCCGGCCCGCCCAGAATGCCCTTCATTCCGGCGCGCGCGTTGGGCGCACCGCATACAATCTGTATCAGCTGACGATCGCCGGCATCCACGCTGAGCACCTGCAGCTTATCGGCCTGCGGATGCGGCTCTGCCGTCAATATTTGGGCAATGCGAAAGGCGGCAAGCTGTTCGGCCGGATTGTCGATGCCTTCCACTTCCAGCCCGATGCGGTTCAACGCTTCGGCAACGGCGGTAATATCGGCGTCGGTATCGAGATGGCTTTTCAGCCAGCTGAGCGCGAATTTCATGGGCTTACCCCTCCGCTGAGTGTGGGGACATCGAGCGCATCGAAACCGTAATGCGAAAGCCAGCGGATATCGCCATCGAAAAAGGCGCGCAAATCGTCCATCCCGTATTTCAGCATCGCCAGCCGGTCGACACCTGTTCCAAAGGCAAAGCCCTGCCATTCATTGGCGTCCAATCCGCAATTTTCTATCACGCGGCGGTTGACCATGCCGCTGCCGAGCACTTCCATCCAGCCGCCATTCGCGTCGTCACCGCTGCCGCCGATCACGCGTTTTCCGCCTTCGTTGGTGTATCCGACATCGACTTCCACCGATGGTTCAGTAAACGGGAAATAGGATGGCCGCAGCCGCAGCACCACATCATCGCGTTCGAAAAATGCGCGCAGGAATGTTTCAAGTGTCCATTTCAAATGCCCCAGATGAATATCGCGGTCGATCACCAGCCCTTCGATCTGGTGAAACATCGGCGTGTGCGTGGCATCGCTGTCACTGCGATACACGCGCCCGGGCGCGATGATCCTGATCGGCGGTTCCTCACCTTTTTCGGCGAGCGTTGCCATCGTGCGGATTTGCACAGGCGACGTATGTGTTCGCAGCAGCATACGCCGCCCGTCGCTATCGGTATCGGGGAAATAAAATGTATCATGCATCGCGCGCGCAGGATGCGTTTCGGGGATATTCAGCGCCGTAAAGTTTCGCCAGTCATCTTCGATCTCCGGGCCTTCCGCAACGGCGAAGCCCAGATCGGCAAAAATTTCGGCAAGCTCGTCCATCACCTGGCTGACCGGATGAACGCTGCCGCGCGGCAGTTGCAGTGCAGGCAGCGTTAAATCAATGCGTTCATCGGCAAGCTGCGCATCCATGGCCGCGCTTTCCAGCTGCATCTTTTTGGCCGAAACCGCAACGGCGACGCCCTGGCGCAGAGCGTTAAGCAGCGGCCCCTGCGATTGTCGTTCGTCCGGTGACATTTTGCCCAGCGTTTTCATCCGCGCAGAAATGCTGCCCTGTTTGCCGAGATATGCCACGCGCAACTTTTCCAGCGCGTCCAGAGTGTCGGCGCTTTCTATCGCGGTGGTGGCTTCGCTTCGCAGTTGTTCGATATCATCCATACCGAAAGTCTCTAGGCGAAGTGATGGCGCGCTGCCAAAGAAAAAGGCGCCCGAAAGCGCCCGATCCTCAAAATCTGTATAGCCGTGGCTAACAGGCTATTTGATTTTCGATTCCTTGAACTCGACATGCTTGCGCACCACCGGATCATATTTGCGAAAGCTCATCTTTTCGGTGGTGTTGCGCGGGTTCTTTTTCGTGACATAGAAAAAGCCAGTGTCGGCAGTGCTCACAAGTTTGATTTTTACGGTGGGCGACTTCGCCATGGCCGGTTCCTTTGAGAAATTAGATTAAGCGGCGGAATCGCAAGTCGACCGCTGCATAGACGCGGGCAATTGCGATGTTGCCGCACAAAAGTCAAGGCCATTATGCGCGCGCTGCCTGCTGCCGACCGGCATCTTAAGGCTTTATTTACCATAAAGGCGCAAATTGCAGGCGTTATATAGATTACACAGCAAAAATTGAGGCAGGGTTTATGGGGCAGGAAACCGACCGGTTGATGATGGTTCGCGCAGAGCTGTCCGATCAGCTTGATGCTTTGAAGCTGACATCGTTTCAGGCAAACCCTGTGCAGTTTCTCATGCGGCTTGATGCGATTCGCAGCACCGCAGCCGCGCACCGTTTCCATACCGTCGCCGAAATCGCTTCCGCATTTGAAACCGCGATGCAGGCCGTTTTAAGTGGATCAGGCGCGACATGCGTAATTGATAATTTCACAGAGATTTTAGGCGATGCTATTGGCGCGCAGCAGCTGGATGCCGCGGCTGGCCGCGCGCTTCTTGCGAATATTGCGTTACGTCTTCATGGGTAAACCGGGCCGCAGACTGCGCTGATATGGACGGCTTTCTCCTCTCCATGATCGTCCTGTTCCTCGTTGAGACGGGTGGCCGCACACAGTTGCTTGCCGCTGCATTGGCGCAGCGTTTTGGCAATGAACGCGACATCATCCTCGCGCTTTGTGGCGCGACAATCTGCAATTCGATCATCTCTGCTGCTGCTGGTTCGATCGTCGATGGATGGATCAGCGAAGATGCGCTGCGTCTGTTCACTGCGCTGGCATATATCTTTGCGGGCGCAGGAATGCTGTCATGGCAAAGGAAGATCGACCTGCTCGAAAAATGGAAGCTCAGTCCGCTGTGGACCGCCTTTTTCGGAATACTGATTTTGCAATTTGGCGATAAGGGCCAGTTTCTGATCGCGGCAAACGCTGCAAACTGGGATGCCTGGGGGCTTATCATGGTCGGCAGCATTGCAGGTATCTTGGCCGCAACTATTCCCGTGGTAATCTGGCGCGAGAAACTGGCGAGGCATCTGCCGATACAGGCGATCCGGATAACTGTGGGGGCGGTGATGCTGCTGGTAGGCGTATATCTGGCGCTGATGGCGTTCCGCATAATCTAGTAATTAGTTTGAATGCGGTAAGTTAAATCGATTCGTTCGATCAATCTTACGCAGCCTATGCGTTGGTATTCCCGTGGGCGACGCTGCATAAGTAACCCAGACACTATAGGAGGTTACTATGACACAAGGCGACAACAGCAAAAAAGCACTGGCCGAGGCGTTGAACCGGCTGCTCGCGGATTATTACGCGCTGTATCTCAAAACGAAGAATTTTCACTGGCATGTATCGGGACCACATTTTCGCGAATATCATCTGTTGTTTGATGATCATGCGGCAGAATTGATCGCGACGACGGATCCGGTGGCAGAACGGGTTCGTAAGTTAGGGCAGCGGACGCAGACCTCGATTGCCAGCATCGGCGCGGCGCAAACACTATCGGACAACGATGACACAAAGATCAATGCGCAGGATATGCTGCGGGAATTGCGCGACGATAACACCGCATTGGTCGGCAGCCTGAAGGAACTGAAGGAACTTGCCGAGGATGCGGGGGACAATGCGACCGACGGCTTGCTTGACGACTGGACCGATCAAGCCGAACAACGCGCCTGGTTTCTAGCGGAAACATTGGGCGGATAAAACGGTTAGAAAAGTAGCAAACACGTCATAGAAAAGCGGGCTGCCTTCATTGAGGCAGCCCGCTTTTCCTGTCAGTCATGTAGCTCGTGATTATTCAGCGCGGCTTACATTGTTGGCAGAAAATTTGCCGCGACCATCTACCTCAACATCGAAGGTAAGCCGGTCGCCTTGCTCGGCCGGGCCCATGCCGGCGCGTTCCAGCGCAGAGATATGAACAAACACATCATCGCCGCCGCCGTCTTTTTCTATAAAGCCAAAGCCCTTGGTATCATTAAAGAATTTAATGGTGCCGCTGGTGCGCTCTCCGGTTGACTGGCGCTGCGGACGGCGTTCGAATCCGCCGCCGCCACTGCCGCCGCCACGATCTTCGCGGGGCTGCGCTTGTTCAACGGGCATGGGTTCGCCGTCGATTACCAGATCCGATGCGGAAACCTTTCCGCCGCGATCCACCAGTGTAAATTCAAGCGGCTGCCCCTCTGCCAAACCTTGCAGTCCGGCGGCTTCCACTGCGCTGATATGCACGAATACGTCATCAGGGCGGTCTTCACATTGGATGAAGCCGAAGCCTTTTTGCCCGTTGAAGAATTTTACAATGCCGCTGCCGTTGCCAACAACCTGCGCTGGCATTCCACCACCGCCGCCGCCACGAGGACCGCCGCCGCCATGTCCGCCGCCACCGTGTCCGCCACCACCGTGTCCGCCGCGATTATCTCCGCCGAATCCACCACGATCATTGTTGCGTCCGGATGATCTGCCGCCATCATTCCCGAAATCGCCTTGCGAAGGAGGTGGTCCGCCGAAATCACCGAAATTCTCTTCGCCAAAATTGTCCCATTTGTCGCGCCCTTTGCCGCGCCGCTTCCGATCAAAACCCATAGTATCTGGCCTAAACTCTTCCCGTTCGTCCATCTCAAACTTGCGGCCCGATCTGTACGTGGCCAACAATCACAAACCCTGACCCGGACGTGGAGCCGAAGGGTTTGCAGCGCGGCAGAAGCACCTCGCATTGATACAATACATAGCCGATTATCCGCATACAGGATAGCCCCAATAAATTCGGTGTGCACTGTAGCTGCTTTGCCGCAAAACCTTGCCTATTTACATTTGGTGGGGCAAGGCAGCCACAAAGCGCGAAGGGGCAGCATCTTCGCCATATCTATAACGCAAGGAAATCGCATTGGCCGTACATTTTTACGAAGAGGATCTGCCGCAGAATGTGTTTGCTGACGGCGCGGCTTTGGCGGTGGACACCGAAACGATGGGATTGATCACGCCGCGCGATCGTTTGTGTCTGGTGCAGATTTCCGACGGCAGCGGTGACGAACATCTGGTGCGCTTTGCCCCTGACAGCGATTTTGCAGCGCCCAATTTGCGCGCCGTGCTGCGCGATCCTTCGCGGTTGAAACTGTATCATTTTGCCCGGTTTGATCTGGCGGCAATCGAACATTATCTCGGCGTCACAGCAGCGCCGGTATTCTGCACCAAGATCGCATCGAAACTGACGCGGACTTATACTGACCGGCATGGCCTGAAGGAATTGGTGCGCGAGCTTTTGGGAAGTGATATTTCCAAGCAGCAACAATCAAGCGATTGGGGCGGAGCGCAGCTTTCCGACGCGCAAAAGGATTATGCGGCGAGCGATGTGCGCTACCTGCACCGGATGCATGAAATCTTCGTTCAGAAGTTGGAGCGGGAAGGCCGGACCGAAATGGCGCAGGCCTGTTTCGATTTCCTGCCCGTTCGCGCGCGGCTCGATCTTGCTGGATGGGCTGACAGTGATATCTTCTCGCATAGCTGAACAGCGGGGCTATCCGCTCGGTTCGGTGCATCGCAGGTTAAGCCAGTAAAGGATATAAAGCGGATATGTCGGCCCTTGCAGAAAAACAGCGTTCCCAGCGGCAGAATTTCGCCTCGCCGGGTGGCAGCCATGATCGGTTGATCCGCGTGCTGCGGGTTGCTCTGCCTGCGATTGCCGGCGCTTTGCTGGCGCTTCTCGTATTTAGCCCGTTTACCGACAGCCGCGAGCTTTCGTTTCTTCTGGCAAAGGATGCGGTGGAAATTGCGCCTGAACGCATGCGGCTTACCAGCGCGCTGTACCGGGGCGAAGATAATAAGGGGCAGCCATTTTCCATACGCGCGGGCAGTGCGGTGCAGAAAAGTTCCAAAAATCCCGAACTGCAGATGACCGATCTTGCCGCCAGCATGTTTATCGATGGCGGCCGGGCAACTGTGCTGGCCGGGCGCGGTGCATATAATCTGGATGATGAGGTGATCCGCGTGATCGGGCCGATGACGTTCGATTCGGGAAAGGATTACCGCGCCAGTGCCAGCGATGACACGCAGTTTGATTTGTCCAACCGCACGATGAAGGTGGGCGGTGCGTTCACCTATGTTTCGGATCAGGGATACCGGATGACGACCAGCAATGCCCTGTTCGATCTGGACCGGCGGCAGCTGGAAAGTTTTGCGCCGGTAAATGGCAGCATGCGGATCGGCACTTTCAGCGCGAACAAGCTGACGGCCAATTTGCTAACGCAATCGGTAACGTTATCGGGAAATGCACAATTGCGGATTCGCCAGGGTGCTATTAAGTAGGCGGCGAAAGGTAATCACAGCGCATATGACCCATTTGAAATCTCTGCCCGTTATGCTTGGCAGCTTTGCGCTGACCGCAGCCTTTCTTGCCTCGGCTGCTCCGGCGCAGGTGATCCGCAACCATAACAGCAATGCGCCGGTGAATTTCAGCGCAGGGCAAATCGAATTGCAGGGCCGTGCTGACCGCGTTGTGCTGTCCGGCGGGGTAACCGCGACGCAGGCGGGGCTGACGATCCGTGCCGCCCGGCTGACCGCTGCCTATACAAGCGGCGGCGGTATTGACGTTAATCGGTTAAACGCAGCAGGCGGAGTGACGATTACCAAAGGCGATCTGCGCGCGACCAGCAATTCGGCGATCTATGATCTGGATAGCGATCTCATCACGTTGCTTGGCAATGTCAAACTGACGCAGGGGCAGAACCGGCTAAACGGCGGACGCATTATGATTGATCTGAACGCAGGCCGTTCAACCGTTACGGGCGGCGGCGCGGCTGTGCCGGGCGTCGAGAATAGCGGCGGCGGGCGCGTGACAGGCAGTTTTTCCGTGCCGCAGCGGAATAGCCGGTGACTTTGGACATCAGCGATATTGATCCGGCGGAGGCCGCGGAAACTGCACTTGCCGATGATGCGATGGAGCGCGGGCTCGCTGTCGTGTCTATCGCCAAAAGCTACGATAAGAAATCGGTGCTTACCGATGTGTCGCTATCGGTGGCGCAGGGCGAGGTTGTTGGCCTGCTTGGCCCGAATGGCGCAGGTAAGACGACATGTTTCTATTCGGTGATGGGTCTGGTGAAGCCCGATGCAGGCCGCATTATGCTGAACGGCGAAGATATCACAACGCTGCCGATGTATCGCCGAGCGATTTTGGGGCTGGGCTATTTGCCGCAAGAAACATCAATTTTTCGCGGCATGACGGTTGAGCAGAATATCATGTCAGTTCTCGAAATGTCGGAGCCGGAGAAGCAATCGCGCGAACGCAGGCTGGAAAAGCTGCTCGACGAATTTGGATTGGAGGGACTGCGCACGTCACCGGCGATGGCGCTGTCGGGCGGTGAAAGACGGCGCTGCGAGATCGCGCGCGCCTTGGCCGCCAGCCCGTCGATCATGCTGCTCGATGAGCCGTTTGCCGGGATCGATCCGATTTCGATAAACGACATTCGCTTTCTGGTGCAGGATTTGAAACAGCGCGATATCGGCGTGCTGATTACTGACCATAATGTGCGCGAGACGCTTGAGATTGTTGACCGCGCCTGCATCATTTACGGCGGACAGGTTCTGTTTGCGGGTTCACCCGAAGAATTGGTGGCCGATCCCAATGTCCGGCGGCTGTATCTTGGTGAAGGTTTCGAATTGTGATGGGGTGCGCTGTGGCTCATTCCGGTTGGCGAAACAACGCGATGGCGGCACATCCGGTAAACCGGGCCTGACATCTGATGGCATTGGCTCCGCGCCTTGATCTGAGACAGAGCCAATCATTGGTAATGACTCCGCAATTGCAGCAGGCGATCAAGCTGCTGGCGCTGTCTACCGCCGAAATCGAAGCCTATGTTTCCAGCGAGCTTGAACGCAATCCGTTGCTTGAAAATGCGGACAGCGATGAAGCCGGGCGGCAAGAGCGCGCAACCGACCGCGCGGATGCCAGCAGCGCCGCTACGCAAGAGCCACCCGCGCCGGCATCACGGGACAGCAGCGAGGCACTGGCCGCTCCCGATAGCAGTGCGGGAGAGGCGCTCGATGTCGATTATGGCGAAAGCGTTTTTCATCATGATAGCTTCAGCGATATGCCTTATACCGGGGGCAGCAGCAGCGATGGCCCCGATTTTGACCGGATGGAAAGTGGCGAGAAAAATCTGGCGGACCATTTGAAAGAACAGGCCGGGGCCATGTTTTATGGCGCAGAAATGTTTCTGGTGCTGCAGCTGATTGAAGAGGTCGATCCGGCGGGATATCTAAGCGCCGATCTGCGTGAGATGGCGCACCGGCTGGGCGTAACCATTGATGATATGGAAGATGCGCTGGCCGCGCTCCATATGCTGGAGCCTGCAGGCGTGGGCGCGCGCAGCCTGTCCGAATGTCTGGCGTTGCAAGCGAAGGAGGCCAATCGGTATGATCCACCGATGGCGATGCTGATCGGCAATCTCGATATGATTGCAGGCGGGCAATTTGATAGGTTGCTGGCGCTGTGTGAGGTTGATGAAGATGATCTGCGCGATATGCTGGCGGAACTGAAGGCCTACGATCCCAAGCCCGGTTCGCGTTTCGGCGGTGAGATGTCTTTTGCGGTAACCCCCGATATATTTATCCGCGCAAGTGAAGATGGGGCATGGAAGGTTGAACTGAACAACGCAAATCTGCCGCGCCTGCTCATCAATCGTAACTATATGGCCGAATTTGGTGGTAAGGATGCTGATCCTTCTGCAAAAACGTGGCTGAATGAATGTCTGGACGATGCCAACTGGCTGATAAAAGCGATGGATCAGCGGCAGAAAACAATTTTAAAGGTTGCCGGTGAAATTGCCAAACAGCAGGCGGGCTTCTTTCGCGAAGGGATCAGCCAGCTGAAACCGCTGACGCTCCGCCAAGTGGCCGAGGCGATCGACATGCACGAATCCACGGTAAGCCGAGTGACGAGCAATAAATATCTGTCCTGCAGCAGGGGGCTGTTTGACCTCAAATATTTCTTTTCATCCGGTGTCGGTTCAGCGGACGGGGAAGGGGCATCGGCGGAGGCTGTGAAGAATGCCATTCGCCAGATGATCGACGGCGAGGGTGATAAAATCCTGTCCGATGATAAATTGGTCCGATTGTTAAAGGAGCAGGGCTTTGATCTCGCCAGGCGCACCGTCGCGAAATATCGTGAAGCGATTGGGCTGGGTTCGTCCGTGCAGCGGCGCCGGGCCAGAAAGATGAATTGAAAAACGCTATTGCGAATAACTCTCACTTGTAGTAGACCCGAATCAGTTGATAGGGGTTCGCATTATGATTGTGTGTGTCTGCAATGCTATTCGAGAGAGGGACCTGCGCAACGCTGCGCGTGACGGTGGATTAAGCTGCGCCAAATCGGCCTATGCGCATTTGGGGCATCGTCCAAAATGCGGACAGTGTTTGAGTGTAGCTCGCAATATCATTGCACAGCCTAGCCCCAACGCCTGATTTTCTGCGGTTTTTGGCCTTTTCTTTCCTGGCGCATTTCGCTAGGGTTCTGCAAATAATTTCAGATACAGCGAAGGATCGGCATGGCCAAGCAAGTGCGCGTGGAAGACAAGAAAGTCATCGAATTTCTGAACGAAGCGCTCAAAAATGAGCTGACTGCGGTCAACCAATATTGGCTGCATTACCGGATTCTCGACAATTGGGGCGTGGCAAAGCTGGCGGCTTTTGAACGCGCAGAATCAATTGACGAAATGAAACATGCCGATCAGCTCGCCGAACGTATTCTGTTCCTGGGCGGTTTGCCGAATTTCCAGCTGATGGGCAAAATCAATGTCGGCGAAACGGTGGAAGAAATCCTGAAATGCGATCTGATGCTCGAAGAAATCGCCATTCCTTTGCTGCGTGATGCCGTTGAGCATTGCGAAAAGGTCCGCGACTATGTCACCCGCGATCTGTTCGCCGAAATCCTGTCGAGCGAAGAACATCATCTTGATGAGCTGGAAAAACAGTTCGACCTGATCGAGCGCATGGGCATCGAGAATTACGTGCAAATGCAATCAAATTCGGTTGAAGGCTAGGCCTTTACCTTCGGCTTCGGCCTGAATTGTTTCAGCTTGAGCGATTGCTGATGTGAATCGTTAGCCGTGATCTAAAGGCAGGGGTTCATCACCGGCTTGCGAGGGATTGAAAGCATTTCGGCGGTAGCGGCGCGAACGTCATCGCCTGAAACTTTGGTGAAGGGCGCATAAAATGCGCTGACTTCGCTGGATGTGCATTGCTGCGCCTTGTTCTCGGCAATCTGCGCGACTTGCAGGTCATAATGGCCGTCGATGAAGGCTCGATATTCCGCTTCGCTACGGTCACCGTTCTCGCCAGAGAATTTGGCGATGTCGTCGAATGAATCGCCTAGCGCACTGCTGATATCTTCGTGACCATCGGGCGCGCACGTATCAGCATAAGCCTTTAGGCTGGCATTGATCATTGCGATACACAGCACGGCTCCTTTACCGCTTTCATCAAATTCGATCTCGCTTTGTGCTGTTCCAGCGGCAGCAGTGGTGGTTATGACAAGCGCGCTCGCCATCAAAGTGGCGGATGCAGTAAAGGCGATCCATAATTTTTTCATCTTGATATTCCCCATATTTACAGGACCGCTTAACTCCGGATCAATGAACAGATGCTGACTGGTTATCCGCTGCGAAAAGCGTTGGTAATTGGATAGCGGCGGTCACGCCCGAAATTTTTGATCCCTAGCTTCACCCCCGGCGGGGCCTGACGCCGTTTATATTCCGCGATATACAGCAAACGTTCAATCCGTTCGACAACTGCGCGATCATGGCCGCGCGCGACTACGGTGTCGACGCTTTCGTCATGTTCGACCAGTCCAAGCAGTATATCGTCAAGCGCCTCATAAGGTGGCAGGCTGTCGCTGTCCTTTTGATCCGGGCGCAATTCTGCACTGGGTGGTTTGGTAATGATATTTTCCGGCATAACCGGGCCGTCAGGGCCCAGCCCGATGCGCGGCGTATTGTCATTGCGCCACCGCGACACGGCAAATACCGTCAGCTTGTAAGCGTCCTTCAACGGATTATATCCGCCCGCCATGTCGCCGTATATCGTTGCATAGCCCACGCTCATTTCGCTCTTATTGCCCGTGGTCAGCAGCATGTGGCCAAATTTGTTAGACAGCGCCATCAGCGTGACACCGCGGATCCGCGACTGGATATTTTCCTCGGTAATATCGACATCGCGGTCGGCGAAGCTGCCGGTCAGCATGGTATCGAACGCCTCCACTGCCGGATTGATCGCAATGGTATCCAGCTTGCAACCGATCAGCCGGGCGCATTCAGCGGCATCGTCCAGACTTTCCTGGCTGGTAAAGCGGCTGGGAAGCATGACGCACCAGACACGGTCAGGCCCCAACGCGTCCGCCGCGATCGCCGCGCATATCGCGCTGTCAATCCCGCCAGATAGCCCCAGAACAACGCCGGGGAACCGATTGGTGTCGACATAATCGCGCAGGCCCGTCACCATCGCGCTGTAAATATCGGCGGGATGTTCTTCCCATTCGGCAAGTGCGCCGGGGGGGCAATGCAGGCCGTTATCCGTTGTGCGCCACCGCGTGATACACAATTCCTCGGTCCAGTCGGGCAAACGCTGCGCTATACTGCCGTCAGCATTCAGCGCGAAAGAACAGCCATCAAATACCACCTCGTCTTGCCCGCCGACGCGGTTCACGAATAGCAACGGCAATCCGGTTTCTGCCACGCGCGCGGCAAAAATTTCGGTTAGGCGCAAATCGTCTTTCTCGATTTCATACGGGCTGCCATTTACCGATATCAGTATGTCCGCACCGGCATCTTTCAAATGCGCGGACACATGGGGCAGCCAGCCGTCTTCGCATATCGGCAGGCCCAGTTGGACCCCGCGAAACGGCACCGGGGCGGGCAGCGGGCCGGCGGCAAATATACGCTTTTCGTCAAACGTACCGTAATTGGGCAATTCATGCTTGTACCGCACTGCCGCGATTTCGCCGCCATCGAGCAGCGCAACGCCGTTATACAGCAGGCCGTTTTCCACGAAAATACTGCCGACGAGCATGGCTGGCCCGCCATCGGCTGTCGCACCCGCCAGCGTGTTCAACTGCGCCGCCGCCGCTTTCTGAAATGCCGGTTTCAATACCAGATCTTCGGCCGGATAGCCGATTAATTGCTGTTCGGGATATACGATCAGGTCCGTCTGCGGCTCTGCCTCCGCTGCTTTGTCGCGCCATTCGAGCATGGCTGCGGCATTCCCGGCCAAATCGCCCACGCGCTGGTTCAATTGCGCCATCGCTATAATCAGCTTGTCTGTCATGGCTCACCCATATTGCGGTGGATAAGTTGGGGCAAGGCCGTTGTCATACGCCCCCCCGACAGTTAGAGGATATGCAAGAATTGACGTAGACAGTCCCGGGGGAATATTCGTGAAATTACTGGCCGGAAACAGCAATCTGCCGTTAGCAAAAGCCGTGGGCGGATATTTGGGGGTTCCGCTCGTCGATGCCAGTGTCAGGCGCTTTGCCGATGATGAAATCTTTGTCGAGATCCACGAAAATATGCGCGGCGAGGATCTGTTCGTTCTGCAATCGACCAGCTATCCGGCGAATGATAATCTGATGGAAATGCTGATTATGATTGATGCGCTGCGGCGCTCGTCTGCGCGCCGGATCACGGCTGTCATACCTTATTTCGGCTACGCGCGGCAGGACAGGAAGCCCGGCCCGCGCACGCCGATTTCGGCAAAGCTCGTCGCCAATCTGATTGTCGAGGCCGGGGCAGACCGTGTGCTGACCGTTGATCTGCATGCCGGGCAAATTCAGGGTTTTTTCGATATTCCTACCGACAATCTGTATGGTGCGCCGGTGATGAGCGCGGATATATTGTCGCGCCACAGTGACAAGAATATCATGGTCATCTCGCCCGATGTGGGCGGCGTTGTGCGCGCCAGGGCGCTCGCCAAACGGCTGGATAATGCGCCGTTGGCCATTGTCGATAAACGGCGCGAACATGCCGGCGTTTCCGAAGTGATGAATATTATCGGCGATGTGAAAGGCCATTTCTGCATCATGCATGATGATATGGTCGATTCGGGCGGCACGCTGTGCAATGCGGCAGAGGCGCTCATGAAAAAAGGCGCGAGCGATGTCTGCGCTTATATCACGCACGGTGTGCTGTCAGGGGAGGCGGTGCAGCGGATAAATGATTCCGTTTTGCGCAAGCTGATTGTCACCGATACAATTCAGCCATCGGAGGCCGCGCTGCAATCGGACAAGATCCGCCACTTGCCGATCGCATCGCTGCTGGGCGAGGCGATCAGCCGTATCGCCGACGAGAGCAGCGTGAGTTCGCTTTTCGATTAAACCATACCGTCGATGCTGGGGCTGCCGACATGCGCTTGGCGGGCAAGCATCTTTCGGCAAGATCAGGGCAGACCGATCAATGACGCCAGCCGACATAGATTTAGCGAACCGGCTCGCCGATGCAGCGGGCGATGCGATACGGCCATTTTTCCGTGCCAATTTCGCGCATGAGGCAAAAGCAGACGCATCACCCGTGACAGAGGCGGACCGCGCGGCCGAGGCAGCCATGCGCGCGATACTCGATGCCGATCGTCCGGACGATACGATTATTGGCGAAGAATATGGCCGGAAGGAAGGCACATCCGGCCGGACATGGGTGCTCGATCCCATTGACGGAACCGTCAGCTTCATGGCGGGCCGCCCGATATTTGGCACGTTGATCGCACTGCTGGCCGATGGCTTTCCAGTGATGGGCGTCATGGATCAATGCATCAGCGGCGAAAGATGGATCGGCGTGACGGGGCGCGAGACGACGCTAAACGGCAAGGCTGTATCGACGCGCAAATGTCGCGCATTATCGGATGCGACGCTGGCGTCTTCCGGCCCGCAATATTTCGGTGATGACGCCGCGCATTACTTTATGACACTCGCCGGCAAGACCGCGCATAAACGCATGGTATGGGGCGGTGATTGCTATAATTATGGCCTGCTCGCCGCCGGGCAGATTGATCTGGTGGTCGAGGCTGGGCTGCAACTGTATGATTTTGCGGCGCTCGTGCCGATTGTGGAAGGCGCAGGCGGCATGATGTGCGACTGGAACGGCGAACCTTTGCACGCAGACAGCGACGGCAGCGTAATCGCGCTAGGCGAACCCGCGCGGCTAGAGGAAGTTCTGGAAGGTTTGGCCGGCTGACGATTAATAGGCGTAGAGCTAACTGCTCCATCATCCCGGCGAAAGCCTCAAATCTTGCCAAGCAGCGCCGCCGCCCCTTGCATTCGCTGCAAATCCCGCTATACGCGCCATTCCGATGGAGCACAGCTGGCCGATAGGGCTGCCATGCTGGCTCGCGACGGACTCAATATAAAGGAGACCGAAATGCCCAAGTTGAAGACCAAAAGCGGTGTGAAGAAACGCTTCAAAATCACCGCCACAGGCAAGGTAAAGCACGGCGCCGTTGGCAAACGCCACCGTCTGATCAGCCATAACGCGAAATATATCCGCCAGCATCGCGGCACAGATTTGCTGTCCGAAGCTGATACGAAAGCGATCAAAAAATGGGCGCCTTACGGGCTTTAGTTCCGTAGCAACGCCAGCCCCAACCCCAGCCCAGCGCCAGTTCTCGCCCTTCCGTTCGAAGAGCAAACTGGACCGGGCATTAGGGAAAAGGCTGGCTTGGCACCGCGATTTTTCGCAGAAAATTATGACAGACTAAGGATATAACCGATGGCACGTGTTAAAAGAGGCGTCACCACGCGCGCGAAACATAAAAGAGTATTAGAGCAAGCGAAGGGCTATTATGGCCGCCGCAAAAATACCATCCGCGTCGCGCGGCAAGCGGTTGAGAAAGCGGGTCAATATGCCTATCGCGACCGTAAAGTTAAGAAGCGCAATTTCCGTTCGCTCTGGATTCAGCGCATCAACGCTGCCGTTCGTGAAGAGGGGCTGACCTATGGCCGTTTCATGCACGGATTGAAACTGGCGGAGATTGAACTCGATCGTAAAGTGCTGGCCGATCTGGCGATGCATGAAGGCGACGTTTTCAAAGGCATTATCGGCGATGCGAAAGCGGCGCTCGAAAAAGCTGCATAAAATCGGCGCAGATAGCAGCAGACAATATTGCAAAGAGAGGTGCTTTCGGGCGCCTCTTTTTTTTGTGCGCGCGTAAATTGCTTTCCCTGCGGCAATCGCAAAAAATGCAAATGCTATCCCAATAACGCCTTAACCCCGGCAAGGAATTTCTGCACCGGCACCGGTTTCGATAGATAGCCGCGCGCGCCGGCGGCCATGATTTTTTCCTCATCGCCCTTTGCGGCATAGGCAGTGACTGCCAGTATCGGCATATATTTCAGCGCGGCATCTTTCTGCATGGCCGCGATCAGATCGAGCCCGCTGACATGCGGCAATTGTATGTCCATTATGACCAGATCGGGCGCGAACATTCTGGCTTGCTCCAGCGCGAGGCGGCCATCCCTTATGCCTTCAACGACGTATTTATGCGCGCGTAGCAGATCGGTGAACAGCTTCAGGTTCAGCTCATTATCTTCAACAATCATAATTTTTTGCGGCATGTATCAAAAGCCCCTCTTGCGCGTTTCCCGCTAATCTCTAAGCCATGCCTGTGCGCGATACAAACACCAAAAATGCCGACCCATCCACGCTTGCCCTGCGCGCGTTGGGCTGGGCTTTGTCTGATGAAGCGCGTGCTGAACGGCTGCTGTCGCTCACTGGCCTTACGCCTGATATTCTGCGCGGCGCAGTATCCGAACCAGTAACGCAGGCGGCGATCCTGCGCTTTCTGGAAAGCCACGAACCCGATCTGATTGCCTGCGCGATTGCGATAGATGCCAGCCCTGAAGCTCTGGTCGCGGCGCGGCGTATGTTGGACGGCAATGAATTTGAAGGATGAATGATACGCATGGCTAGGCCGCTCCTGATTTCCGATTGCGATGAAGTGCTGATGCATATGGTTGTGCCATTTCAACAATGGCTTGATGAAGATCACGGCATTCATTTTGATCTCGACAGCGGCACATTCGTCGATGCCCTGCGCCATAAACATGACGGTACAGTGGTTGAGCAGGGGCAGGTGTGGGAATTGCTGAACGGGTTTTTCGACACGGAAATGCACCGGCAGCGCGCGATTGCAGGCGCGGTCGACAGTATTAATCGGATCGCCGAATTTGCCGATGTCGCGATTTTGACCAATCTGATGGATCATCGCAACGCGCGCCGCACGCAGCAGCTGCGCGAGATTGGAATAGATTTCCCCGTCTATACCAATCAGGGCGGCAAGGGAGAGGCGATGCTGAAGATACTCGCTGAATATCAGCCTTCTGCCGCTGTCTTCGTAGACGATCTTGAACATCAGCATGACAGCGTTGGCGAACATGCGCCGCATGTCTGGCGGCTGCATTTTGTCGGCGAGCCTTTGTTGTGGAAACATATCAAACCTGCCCGCAGCGCGCATGCACGGCTTGATGAATGGGCCGCGGCGGAAAGCTGGGTAAAGGAAAAGCTGTTATCCGGTGAGGCCGCACCCGTTTTGGAGGAGGAAAATAATGGTTGAGGACAGGCTGAAAGAACTTGGCATTGATCTGCCCGAAGCTGCCGCGCCGGTGGCAAGCTATGTGGCGGCTGTGGAGGCTGGCGGAATGCTGCATATTTCCGGCCAACTTCCATTCGTAGATGGCGAGCTTATGACGGGCAAAGTGGGCGATACGCGCAGCGCAGATGACGCCGTAAAGGCCGCGCGTGCTTGCGGCATTATGCTGATCGCGCAGATGAAAGCTGCACTTGGCTCGCTGGACCGGGTGGAGCGTATTGTGAAGCTGGGCGTATTCGTGGCATCAACGCCCGATTTCACCGGCCAGCCAAAGGCTGCAAATGGCGCATCGGAATTGATGGCGGATGTTTTCGGCGATGCGGGAAAACACGCCCGTAGCGCAGTATCCGTTCCGGTTCTGCCACTCGATGCCACAGTGGAGATTGATGCCATCGTGGCGGTACGGGATTAAGCGGCCGCCTTGCGCAAAGAGATAACCGCCGAAATATTGAAAAGCGTCACGCAAGCGGGGGCGCATGAATGGGATGCGCTGAATAGCGATCGGCATCCGTTTACCGGGCACGCATTTTTATCGCTGCTGGAACAATCGGGCAGTGTTGGCCCCGGCAGCGGCTGGGCCCCATCACCAATTGTAATTCGCGGTGAAGATGCGCAGCTGGCCGCTGCGCTTCCCGCCTATCTGAAAAGCCATAGCCAGGGCGAATATGTATTCGATCATCATTGGGCAGATGCTTTTGAAAGAGCGGGCGGGCAGTATTATCCCAAATTGCAAATCGCCGCGCCTTTTTCCCCGGTGCCCGGCCCGCGATTGTTGATGCGCGATGAAAGCTACGCCCCCATGCTGTTGATGGCCGCGCAGAATGTCGCCGAACAAAACGGCATTTCGTCGGTGCATGCGACCTTTGTCGAAGAAGCGCAGCTTGATTATTTTCGCGATGCCGGCTGGCTGATCCGCAAGGGCAATCAGTTTCATTGGGCCAATGATGGCTATGCGGATTTCGATGCGTTTCTGGCGGCGCTTTCGTCTCGCAAGCGAAAGGCGATCCGAAAGGAACGACGCGCTGCGCAGGATGCCGCCGATATCCGCATATTGCGCGGCGAGCAGATTGCGCCGGAACATATGGCGGCGATGTGGGAATTTTATCAGGATACTGGCATCCGCAAATGGGGCCAGCCCTATCTGACGCGTGCATTTTTCGATTCCGCCGCCGATGCATTGGGCGATGATCTGGTGCTGTTTCTGGCTTTCCAGGATGAACAGCCGGTTGCAGGCGCGCTGAATTTCGTTGGCGCGGATTGCCTGTATGGCCGGTATTGGGGGTGCAACCGGCATGTGCCGTTCCTGCATTTTGAACTATGCTATTATCAGGCGATTGATTGGGCGATTGCGCATAGCCTGCCGCGCGTGGAGGCAGGGGCGCAGGGCGAACACAAGCTGGCGCGCGGCTATATTCCCACGGCAACCTATTCGGCGCATTATATCGTCGATGAAGGTTTCCGCAGCGCCATTGCAGATTTCCTCGAACGCGAAACCGATGCCATCGAACGCGATATGGAATTTCTGGGCGAAATGGCTCCGTTCAAAAAGGGGTGATATCTGCCAAGGTCGCGCGGCGCGTGATATGGGGCATGATATGGTGCGGGCGGGGGGTGCAACATGAATATTGGCCGCTACCTTGATAAACCCGGCGCTAGATAGACATGGCACTAAATAGACAGGGGTTTAGTTCTTGCAATTTGTGGGTTAATCGCGCAGTTAAACTGTCATCAAATTTGTCATCAGGAGAGCAGCCATGAGCGACCTTTTAACCGAAATTCAGGATGGCGTGATTATCGTCACTATCAATCGGCCCGAAGCCAAAAATGCCATGAATAAAGCCGCCGCCGAAGGTATCCACGCTGCGATGCAGCAGCTGGACGAAGACAATAGCCTAAGCGCCGGAATCATCACCGGCGCGGGCGGCACATTTTGTTCCGGAATGGATTTGAAAGGCTTCCTGAAAGGGGAAAGCCCCATTGTGAAGGGATACGGCTTTGGCGGGATTTGCGAACAGCCACCGGCAAAACCATTGATCGCCGCTGTCGAAGGTTACGCACTTGCTGGCGGGATGGAGCTGGCGATTGCATGCGACCTTCGCGTTGCGCACAGCAAGGCGCAGTTTGGCATTCCGGAGGCAAAGCGAGGATTGGTGGCAGCGGCGGGCGGCCTGCTGCATATGGAGGCGCTGGTCGGGCGCAGTATGGCGATGGAGCTTGGCCTGACCGGCGATTTTATCAGCGCCCAACGTGCCTATGAAGTAGGCTTCGTCAACCGCATTACCGATGGCAGCGCGCTGGATGAAGCCATGGAACTGGCGCAGCGGATTGCGGCCAATGGCCCGCTGGCATTGATTGCCACGAAGAAAATCCTGCGCGAACGCCCTGATTGGACATCGGATGATATGTGGAAGAAGCAGGCCGAAATCGTCGGGCCGGTATTTATGTCGAAGGACAGCCGCGAGGGCGCATTGGCCTTTGCCGAAAAGCGTAAGCCGAACTGGCAGGGCGAATGATATAAGCCGCTCCTATTTGCCGCTATCCGGCATGGCAGAGCGGAATCACACAATTAGATAGGCGGCCGCCGTTGGACCTTTAATGTCATACGGCCATGCATTACCTTATTTCACAAGTGTAGAGAATCGGCGAAGGAGAAATGTAATGACAACGCAATATCGGAATCTCATCAACGGAAAAATGTTCGACAATGGCGAATGGCTTGATGTCGTGAACCCGGCAAATGAAGAGGTGATCGGTCAGGTTCCGGCTTGCTCCGAAAGCGATTTGAATGATGCGGTCGCCGCCGCGCGTGCTGCATTTCCGGCTTGGTCAAAAACGCCGATTGATGAACGCCGCGCCGCGATGCAGGAAATCGGCAACATTATCGGGGAGCATAAGGACGAATTGATGCGCCTCCTCACCAGCGAGCAGGGCAAGCCGCACGCGCAGGCA
>ENA-ORXU01000895-ORXU01000895.1-marine-metagenome-genome-assembly--contig:-NODE-895-length-28752-cov-4.217193_pt1 | contig 28752 bp, 16 predicted proteins | sample MGYA00237869_ERZ511484 | MGnify/ENA metagenome assembly ERZ511484 | reverse complement strand
TGATAAGCAACGAAGAGATATCACAAAGGATGACGAAATAATGATACATGAATTTAGTGCTTGGCGCATTACTTTCGGAAAACTTAAATCTCATCCAAAATAGGCTCATTTTATGAAATTACCACTTTAAGAAGTGGGCTCAAAGTTCGCTACAAATCTGAACAAACCGATTCTACTCATTCAACCGATTCAACTCATTCAACTCATTCAACTAATATAAATTTAACCGCATTCTAAAAACCTTTTACCACCTCGTAGCCCCCACTCGACTTCCCAATAACGCAGCAACCTTCAACTTTGAACGTTGAACTTTGAACCTTGAACTTTGAACCTTGAACTTTAAACCTTAAACCTTGAACCTTGAACCTTAAACCTTGAACTTTGAACCTTAAACCTTGAACTTTGAACCTTGAACTTTAAACCTTAAACCTTGAACTTTGAACCTTGAACCTTGAACCTTGAACCTTGAACCTTGAACCTTAAACCTTGAACCTTAAACCTAGGGCCTTGAACCCTTAACCATCAAACCCCCAATAATCATAAAAATTAAACCACTGATCTGAATAGTCTTTTAATAATCGGCCCATTGCATCCAAATAATCCCTTACCATCATATCGATATTTCCTTGACTCTCTGGACGTCCTTGAATAGCGTAAAAATGATAGTTTTTATCGGATTCCTTAATCGCAAAAACAAAAACATACGGTAAATTAAAACGATTGGCTAAGTCAAACGGACCTCTTGGAATGTAAACGTCTCGACCTAAAAAATCGGCTTTGATCGCTTTCGATTTTTGATGCTCTGCAACGCGATCACCATGTGCGCACAAAAATTCATTGCGATCGATCGCTTGTTTAATTTTTATTAAATGCGAAAAATCTTCTTCAATTGTAATCATATTAAATGACCGATTTTCGATGCTGTCTTTTAATACTTTTTTGACTCGCTCACGTTCGACATCGTACATGATCACATTGACGGGTGTTTTAGTTTTCTTTAAAAAATGTCCGGCGATTTCCCAGTTTCCGATATGCGCGGAAATCAACATACCACCTTTTTTATCTGCTGCCATCTGCATGAGTAAATCGTGCCCGTCAAATTCGACATTGAAGTCCTTGTACATGCCGGATAAGATCGCAACTTTATCCAGAAAACACTGACCAAACGAATAGTATGTTTTGAAAATGTATCGCCATGATTTGAACCGACTAAATTTCCAGATGCGTCGATAATATAATCGTGTATATCGGTTTGATTTTCGATCAAAAAGAAAAAACCATGTGACCACCAGATACAAAAACAGGTATGCGCCTCGCATACCTCCATTTCGCATCACCCAAAGGAATATGCTAAAATGAAAACCACGCGCCTTACTGCGACCTGTCCATCCAGTTTTTTTATCGGATGTCGGCGAAGAAACTGAAGCCTTGGTTTTTGCAGTTGACATAAAAATGAACACCTTTCTGATTAAATCACCTTTTCCAAGCCATTGAGTTATCATAAACACGATGAGAAAGACTTTCGTCCATTTCATAGCGTGTTCAAAATTGGATTTGGAAACGGTCGACAAAGATAGTTTTTTAGGTGATTTGACCCTTGATTTTAGCAGGAAGTTGGGTAGGGGTGCCTGCAGGAATCTCGTCTGACACTTTAAGTGTCAGACGAGATTCCTGCAGGCACCCTTTTCTTTACAATACATCTCCTCGCTTAACTATACAACCCACCATTCACCGATATCACCTCACCCGTGATATACGACGCACCTCGCGATGCTAAAAAAGCCACCGTAGCAGCAACTTCTTCGGCAGTACCAAATCGTCTAACTGGTATCAAATTCTTATAATCACCTTCTTCGATATCTGCGGTCATGTCGGTTTTGATAAATCCGGGAGCGACGCAATTGACCGTCACTTTGCGCTTCGCGACTTCTTGAGCAAGTGCTTTGCTTGCACCGATCACGCCTGCTTTGGCAGCTGAATAATTTGTCTGTCCCATCATACCTTTGAGTCCCGACAGAGATACGACGTTTACGATCCTTCCATATCGGCTCATCACCATTGGTTGTAGGACCGTCTTTGTTACGTTATAAAATCCGTTGAGATGTCCGTCCAACACGCCGTCCCATTCGTGATCTTCCATCCACAACAAAGAGTTATCCTGACGTGCTCCGGCATTGTTGATTAATATTTCAAAATAGCGTTCACGGTCACCCATCCACTCAGTCAATATCTTGCGAACTCCATCGCGATCCGAAACATCAAATGGTAGCAGACTCGCTTCTTCCCCATCTTCCGAAATTTCTGACATGACTTTTTGAGCCGCATCGTGATTACTCCGATAATTGATCACGACGTGATATCCCATTTTGGCAATGGCTTTTGCACAAGCGGCACCGATACCTCGCGAAGCACCCGTGATCAGGGCATATTTTATTTTATCTGTTGACATAATTTATTGGATTACTGGATTCAAATTATTTGTTTCATCGAAATATATTTATGCTGTGAAACAGGGCTTAATTATTTCTCAATTTTCTTCGAATGAACTCGAGCACAGATATGAATGGCAAGATTCAATTCATCTAATATAGAGGATAATTAGTTTTGACTTAATAGGGTACGTATTTCATACAACATGGCAGAAAAGCCAATATCCTGATCTGGAATGATCGTATAGCTTTCATAAGCCTTGTAAAATTGTTGTGTTGCCGTACCTAACTCATCACCGAGTTTGAGGTAAGCCACGGCGCGCACGACGGCAAGTGTTTGTATTGCTAACACATCGAAGGTGTTCGAAATTACTTTATGTGCAATCAATGCAGCATTCGTACCCATGCTCACGATGTCCTGATTGTCATTGTTGCATGAAATGGAATGCACATACATCGGGTTGGACAACATCTGATTTTCAGCTACTGTCGACGTTGCCGTAAATTGACAACCTTGCAATCCAAAATTAAAACCTAGTCTTCCGCGATTAATAAATGGAGGTAATATTTCATTTAATCGATCATTCAATAAATAATTTAATTGACGCTCGGCCAACATAGATAATTTAGTGATACCGATTTTTAATTTGTCCATTTCGAATGATACATAGTCGCCATGAAAATTACCACCGTGAAATACTTCTCCTTCACCATCAAATACAAGTGGATTGTCATTTGACGAATTTAATTCATTGAAAAGTACTTTTTCCGTATTATCCATTGTATCCGAAATAGCCCCTAAAATCTGAGGCACACATCGAATGGAATAATACTCTTGCAATTTTGAATCCAGCTTATTGCCTTTAATTCCTTCTTTATATAAATGTTCGGATCTACTTTTTATGCAGCCACTATTTTTGAGTCTGTCGCGCATTTTTGCAGCAACATCCATTTGTCCTTTATGATGTTTGGCACCGTTGAGCAGTTCAGACATGTGGTCATCGAATGCTCCAACAATTTCATTGATCATCGACGACAATGTGATACTTAGATCCAGTTGTTTTTTGGCTTCAATCAGATTTGCAATCCCTATCCCGGTCATAGCTGAAGTACCATTCATAAGTGCCAGCCCTTCTCGCATGTGAATATCCATAGGCACCAAATCAAGTTCATTAAAAACTTCTCCGGCATGACGTATCTGACCTTGAAAATGCACTTCTCCCTCACCGATCATACCAAGCGCCACATGCGCAAGTTGTACCAAATCTCCACTTGCTCCCACACCTCCATGGCTATAAATCACCGGAATGACATCGTGTTGTAACATGTCTTTCAATAAGATGATAACATCCTCGTGAATACCAGAATGCGCCGTCAGCAATGAATTCAATCTTGATATCATCGTTGCACGCGCATGTCGCACAGACAATTTCTCGCCCATACCGGAAGTATGACTGCGTATGAGATTATATTGAAGTGGTCTTCGATCTTCTTGTGGTACGATATATTGGGCCATGGGGCCGAAACCTGTGTTTACCCCATAAATGACCTTATTTGAGGCAAAATCGACCAAAAAGTTATGATTTTGGCGAATTTTCTCCATTTTTTGGTCATCCAAACGTATTTCATCGTAATCACGATCGAGTAATCTGGTAAAGTCCTGAAGGTTGAGGGCGCTATGTCCGATGGTTATGTGCGTCACGTATTATTACTATAGTCAGTTTTTGAGTGGGGCAAATATAATTTAAAATACGATGCTCGTTAGATTGCTTAAATAAACCGATACTTGTGATATGAAAAGGCTGGTTTATGGCATTGGAATATTGATCGGCACTATCCTGCTCGCATTTGTCCTATTTATCTTATATATCGATTTATTTGCCGGGCCTTCAACACCCAACTTGGCAGAGCATCCACCTCCAGCTCATCTTCAACGGATATCTGATCACGAGTTTCAATATAAAAATAACTGGTTGCGGACTGAGCGTCCAGGTCTGTGGGAACTCTATGTAGAAGGTGCACCGTATGAAAGAGGGGTTGCAATCGGTGAGATGACGAAAGACATCTTGAAGTTTCAAGAACTGGTGTTTGTGGGCCAATTGGAACAATACGTGCCAAATCAATGGTATCAAAAACTGTTGCTGCGATTGATAAAATTTTATAATCGGAACCTGACAGATCATATTCCTGAAGAATATCTACTTGAAATCTATGGTGTGTCGCAATACCTCCCCGACTCGTTGGATCGAATCGGTGATAAATATCAGCGAAAACTCAACTATCACGCTGCACACGATATCGGTCACGCATTTCAAAATATGGGATTTGTATCAGGCTGCACAGCTTTAACCGTGCGGGACAGCGCGACTTCAGGCATCTTACTTGGTCGGAATTTCGATTTTAGTGCAGGAGCCGATTTTGCTGCGAACAAGGTCATGATGGCCATGCGACCAGATAGTGGGTATGCCTTTTTATCTTATTCATGGGCGGGTATGATGGGCGTCGTGACTGGTATGAATGAAAAAGGCCTAGCAGTTGCGCTCAATGCTGGCCCGTCCGATATGCCAAAAGGGGCGAAATCTCCAGTGACATTAATCGCTCGGGAAATACTTCAATATGCATCCACAATTGATGAAGCTGTACAAATCGCAAAAAAAAGAGATGTATTTGTCGCTGAGAATTTCATTATTGGTTCAGGCGATGAAAATCGTGTTGTCGTGATTGAGAAAAGCCCTGGAGTGACGCAAGTATTTCGTTCATCACCTGAAGAATTAATTTGTAGCAATCATTTTCAAAGTGACGAATTAAAAGATTCAGAAACGAATTCCGCCGCACAAGAAATGACCTCTACAGCTTATCGATATAATCGGGTTAAGGAATTAAAAAAAGAATTAAACCCCAATAACCTCGATGGTCTCGTCAAAATTTTACGCAATACGCGTGGCGAAGATAATATTGAATTGGGAATGGGAAATGAAATGGCCGTCAACATATTATCAGGACATCATTCAGTTATATTTGATTTGAATAAAAGGACGATGTATGTTACCGCAAGTCCAAATCAATTAGGTACATACTATGGTTATCAAGTCGATAGCATTTTTTCGATGAAATATAAAAATGCAACGCGTCTTTGGATAGACACCATCGCTTCTGATCCACGAAACGACTTAGGATTAGCCATATCATTTAATCGATATCTAAATCAAAAAAAGGCCCTCGAGAAGGATATTGCAAACGATAATATATGGACATCAAATCAATTAAATACATTTATTTCATTGAATCCAAAAAGCTATGAAACTCATATGTTGGTGGGACAATATTACGTCGAAAAGAAATTATGCGATGACGCTGTTCTGCACCTCGAACAAGCATTAACCCTTCCAATTGCCTGGCAAGCTGATCGGGAATTGATGGAAGAATGGTTGGCGGATTGTGATAAATGATGTGTTCAACTTAAATAGTAAATCACATTTAATCCACTGATGATATATAATATCAATCCGAAATTTGCTTTAATATTTCATCAAAATAATTCGGACCATCTATATCGATCATATGCCAGTTCCCCTGATTGCGAAACCACGTCATTTGGCGTTTTGCATATCGCCTAGAATTTTGTTTTATGAGTTCGATTGCGCGAGCTTCATCATATTTTCCATCGAAATGTTCGAAATATTCCTTGTAGCCTACCGTCTGTAGCGCCCGACTCAATTTATGAGGGATGAGGGACAAGACTTCTTCCTTGAGTCCTTGCTCGACCATCATGTCGACACGATTATTGATGCGCTCGTAAAGTTTTTCACGATCCATGGTGAGGCATATCGGAATCGAGATGAAGTTTCGTGTTTGGCTATATCCGCCTAAAAAAGATGAAAAAGGCTTCTCTGTATAGCGGCAAACCGCCAATGCTCGCATCACGCGATGAGGATTACTCAAATCCGCCGTGGCACCATGATCCGGATCGAGGCGCTTCAACTCTGCAGCGAGCGACTGTAGCCCTGATCTACTGTATTCGCGTTCGAGTGCGTTGCTGATCTCTTCCGGAACATCAGGAATACGATCAAGCCCATCCATAATTGCACGGAGATACAATCCTGTTCCGCCCACACAGACTGCCACGTCATGGGTTTCAAACAAAGCATTTAATTTTTCTATCGCGAGCCTTTCAAAGTCAGCCGTTGTAATAGGATGGGCGATCGAAATCTCATCAATGAGGTGATGCGGAATACCATGTTGCTCATCTCGACTCGGCTTAGCCGTCCCAATAGCCATTTCACGGTACACCTGTCTACTATCCGCAGAGAGAATGTGCGTACCTAAATGAGCTGCTAAGCGCACTCCTACCGCTGTTTTACCCACAGCAGTTGGCCCTGCAATAACGACAAGTTTTTTTTTGGAAAGGCTGTGCGGCATATGGTAAATAGGTCTGATTAGAATATGTATCTTGCGAATTTACAAAGCTGCTGTCAACCTCGGCCTATTCTTATTCAGATTAAGGCCAAATGGAAGACTTGCGATGAATGATTGAATGCCGATATGCTATACTATGTACTGAAATATATTTCTAAAGTAATGATGCGTATTTACTTCGGCAAAGTACACATCGATGGACTGGAGAATGTCCCAAGAGACAAACCGCTTATTCTCGCAGCCAATCACCAATCCGCATTTATAGAACCCGTTTTGCTAGGAGGCATTATGCCTTTTCCTGTACATTTTATCACCCGAGGAGATATTTTTGTCAAGAACTGGATGTGGTTTTTCAATGCGGTGAACATGGTACCTATATTTCGATTCCACGATGGATTTAGTGCCATGAAAAAAAACATGGACAGTTTTCAACATGTATATGATGCATTAAATAAAGGTGCGCGAATTATTATTTTCTGTGAGGGACAAATGAAGTGGGAAAAGAAACTTCATAGTTTACAATTAGGTGCAGCGCGGATGGCCGTTGGAGCTCATGACCAATATCGTGATTTAGATATTCATGTGATTCCTATCGGTATTAATTATGAAAACCATTTACGGTTTCGTCGGTATGTGCGATTGTCTTTCGGAACACCAATTCGGCTCACCGACCACACAGAAGGAATTGACGAAAATCAGCGGCCGGCACTCGTTTCTGTGACTAAAGCTTTAGCTAAACATTTAAAGCCAGAAGTCATTCACATCAGCAGCGAGGAAAGTTATGATGAAGCCAACGCGATCGTCACGATGCAGTCCAATCAAGCTTCCCGAGAATTTTTCCCGTTAGTATCATATAATGATGGTACCACTAAACCGATAATTGCCATCGCTGATAAAACATCTAAATTGGATAATGACACGGATTTTCTCGAATCTGTTCAACAATATATAAACAAGGTCGGGAATCCATTTAAGTTCCGAGATTATGTTTTGTCTCAGCCAAATGATTTTGGCATGTTGAATGCCATTCTGTTTTATGTTTTGGTTTTGCCTATTGGAGTAGTGGGAATTTTAATTAATGCTCTGCCATTTTTAATTTCGAATACATATATTAAATCAAAAATAAAAGCTCCCGAATTCATTGGATCGTTAAAAAGTAATATGAGTTCATTCTTGTATATCTTTTATGTTACAATTATTGTTATTGTTTTAATGACGTATTGCTGGCATTTGGCTTTGATAGGTTTTACTGTATTATTAGTCACAGGAATCTTCGCCACTTTACTTTGGGATCGCTGGCCGTATTGGCGTGCACATGCACATGTAAAAAGCCTACCACTTGAGCTAAAAAATAATTTACGAACAGAACGTGAAGAAATTTTAAAAAATATCTAAGATAACTATGAGATATATATTCATACTTTTTATTCAACTATTGACGTATGCGGCAATAAGCCAAAATTACGCGCTAGTCATACACGGTGGAGCTGGTTTTGTGCAAAGCGACCAGATGTCGGCTGATAAAAAACAGGCTTATGAAATGAGTTTGACACAAAAGCTCGAGGCTGGTCAAAAGATGCTGGCAGAAGGAGCATCTAGTCTCGATGTGGTCGAAGCCGTGATACGTATGATGGAAAATGACTCGCTATACAATTCTGGTCGTGGATCAGTGCTCAATAGTCAAGGTCAAGTTGAATGTGACGCTTCAATCATGAGTGGCATTGATAAACAGGCAGGTGCCATAACTGGTGTTCAGCATATTAAAAATCCAATTTCTTCTGCTCGTCTTGTGATGGAAAAATCACCGCATGTTATGATGGCCGGATCAGGGGCTGAAGAATTTGCGATGCAATTTAATATAGATCTCGTACCAAATGATTACTTCATAACGAAGCGACAATATGATAACTTCAAGGATAAGATTAAAAACAGCAAACACGGGACAGTAGGTGCAGTCGCTCTTGATCAAAATGGAAATATCGCTGCCGGAACCTCAACTGGAGGCATGGCTAATAAAGCATATGGTCGCATCGGGGATTCGCCTATCATTGGCGCGGGTACTTATGCGGACAATAATACATGTGGTGTGAGTTGTACCGGGCACGGTGAATATTTTATACGACACGCTGTGGCATATGATATGAGCGCTATGATGGAATACGGAAATAAAACAGTTGATGCCGCGGCCAAAGCCATTATCCATAAAAAACTTAAGCCCGAGGCTGGAGCCGGCGGACTAATAGCGCTTGATCGAAAAGGAAATATTTCTATGGAATTCAACACGACGGCAATGTTTAGAGGCTATGTCAATCAAGACGAATTATACATCGCTATTTTTAAAGAAGATTAATAATTACCAAACAACTCCATAAAAAAGAAAAATAATTTATATGAATTTTCAGTTATTTGCCAAGACATATATTTTACCGGCCATCGGATTACTCTTACTATCCGCGATTTTCTTTCATCCTCAACTGCAAAATAAATCGCTACCCAAATCGGATATCACCGCTTACAAAGGAATGAGTCATGAAATGACAACGTATTATGATGAAACCGGAGACTATCCTTGGTGGACAAATGCTATGTTTGGCGGGATGCCGGGATATCAAATTTCAAGTTACCAACCAAATAATTTACTTGGAAAGGTTAATAAAGCACTGTCATTATTTATACCACGTCCCATTGGATTATTTTTCTTAGTCATGTTTTTAGCCTATCTATCTTTATTATTTTTTGGATGCTCACCCTGGGTTAGTTTTTTCGGTGCTGTGGCTATTGGTTTTAGTACAAGTAATTATATTCTATATCACTCCGGTCATATGACCAAGTTTTTAACAATAGGATATTGCGTTCCTATATTCATCGGCGTTTACATTGCGTATCAAAAAAATTGGCTGGCCGGTGCAGCCATTTACGGCATGGCACTAGGATTAGGTCTTTTTGCAAACCATCCTCAGATGTTGTACTACATGGCGTTTAGTTTGCTTGTCTTTTTTATTCTGGCATTAATTGACGCGATCCAAACGAAAGATATGGCCCGTTTTAGTAAAGCGACGGCCGCATTGGCAGTCGTTAGCCTCATTGCCATTGGATCTTCTGCATCTAAGATTTTACCTACACTTGAGTATTCCGAAGACACGATGCGTGGATCACCCATACTCAAGACGACAACCTCCGCTTCTGACTCAAAAGCATCAACTGTCGAAGGATTAGACTGGCAGTACGCGACTAATTGGAGTAACGGAACAATGGATGTGATTGCCGGATTTGTACCTGGAGCTGCAGGTGGATCGAGTGGAGAACGTGCGCCAAGTGGATCGCAAACAATTAAAAATTTAAAGAAAAAAGGTGCTCGCGTCAGTGCCGATACCAAACTGCCCTTGTATTGGGGAAGTATGAGCTCAACTGGCGGCGCATTTTATTTTGGTGCCGTATTACTTTTCCTTGTGCTGCTCCAATTTTTTGTTGGAAGAAATAAATTATCCATTTGGATTGGTGTGTCATTATTGCTTATGATCATCATGTCGATGGGTCGCAATATGGAATGGTTTAATCGGATGTTATTTGATTATTTTCCGATGTTCAATAAGTTCAGAACACCTAATTCGATTTCGTCCGTGATGGCCGCCATCGTTGGTCTAGGAGCTGCATTTGGCTTGCACGCGATTGTCACTAGTAATATGGATAAAAAGGCATTAGCAAAAGCAGTAATTTTTGCAGCTACCCCACTCGCTTTATTGGCTTTATTTTTTGCATTGATTGGACCCGGGATGTTTGATTTTGAATCTGCATCAGACGCGCGATATGCTCAAAGTGGGTTTGACATTAAAGATCTTATTGCCGACAGAAAATCGTTGATGCGGACAGACGCCTTTCGGTCATTGATATTTGTAGTATTGGCAGCTGGAGCAACTTATGTTTATGCCTTGGGTAAATTCAATAAATTCATATTAGCCATTGTACTCGCGGCCCTCGCATTATTTGATATGACAGGTATTGGCAGTCGTTATTTAAGTCTTGATGAGTTCGTGCCTAATCGTAAAATGGAGCAAGCATTTACCAAGCGACCAGTTGATGAACAAATATTAGCCGTTGAAAAAAACAGGGGTGCCTATCGTGTTTATGATTTAAGCGTTAATACATTTAATTCTGCCCAAACATCATATTGGCATAATACAGTTGGTGGCTATCACCCTGCCAAATTGCAACGATTTGAGGATATAAAAAATAACCATCTCTATAGCGGGAATCAAGCAGTGTTGAATATGTTTAACACGAAATATATTATTACACGCGAACAAAAGTTACAGCAAAATCCCGGTGCGTTGGGCACGGCATGGTTCGTCAACAATATTCAGACAGTGAACACTAATGATGAAGAGATCCAGGCTTTAAATGGCTTCGATCCAAAACAAACCGCGATCGTCCACAATGAATTTGCCGACGTTGTATCAGGTCTATCGTCCAATGGCAGCGGTACGATTAACATGACGTCTTATGCACCTGAAAAATTGACTTATTCGTCAAATTCGTCTAGCGAAGCACTCGCCGTATTCTCGGAAGTCTGGTATGGGCCGGACAAAGGATGGACGGCAACTATCGATGGACAACCGGCAGAGATCCTTCGCGCCAATTATATTTTACGTGCTTTAAAAGTTCCTGCTGGTCAACATGAAATCGTGTTTGAATTTGATCCTAGCAGCGTCAAAACTGGAAGCATCATTACGCTTATTTCTTCTTTGTTGTTAATAGGGCTAGTTGGATTTATTATTTTTCGCGCTATTAAGAATCGTGAACGGAAACCAGAAATCGTTGTTCAGAATCAGCCGGTCAAAAAAGTTAAAACAAAAGCTAAACGTAAAAAATAGGTTTGCTTGATGCATAAAATAAATCGACTCCTTATAAATATTTGTTCTGAAAACTTAGAGTTAAGCAAAGAATTCTACACGACTTTGTTTGATTTTAAGGTAGATTTTGATAGTGATTGGTTCGTGCATTTAATATCAAAAGACAACCTACTGGAACTGGGCATTATCAGCAAAACGCATGATATCGTTCCCGAGGAATTCCAAAATAGCCCACAAGGGTTTTATGTCACATTCGTTGTTGACGATGCTGATGCTGTATTTGAAAAAGCGAAATCAGCCAAATTCAATGTTTTTCAAGAACCATCGGATACGTTTTATGGTCAGCGCCGATTGTTGTTAAGAGATCCAGACGGTGCGTTGGTGGATGTATCGAGTCCGATTGCGGGGTTTGAGTTTGGGTAGATGAGGAAAGGTGTCGGACGTTATCGAAAAAATAAAAAGGGTATCTGAATTTAGTAAAAAGATAAAGAAATGGGCATATTTAATCTTTTCAAACGAAATGAAAGACAATATCCAAGTTTCGAGGCTCTCGAAAACTCAGAGATAAAAAATAAATATTTTGTGAGGACTATGCAATGGGGATGGCTAAATGAAAAAATGATTCATGTTTTTGACACTTTTGGCCCAAAACCCAGAATGATAACTATGGATCCATGGCCTCAACAAATATATCTTGATGCAGACGGCAGTAAAACTATAAGAGAATACGTCCTTTGGATGGCGAATAAATATTCTAGAAATCAAATACCAAAAGAGCTGGATGAAACTATTCTCAATGTTTTAAATGACCTAATAAGAGATGGAGGAATGATAGAATTAAAAGACCAAAAAACTGCGTTGCCCGAAAATTTAAATGGGCCTACATCTTAAGTGCATACGGCACCACGGTGGAAGGAGATTTTATGAATAATTCATCCCTGATAAAATTCGCTTACTAATCAATTCACGAAACCAGACCTGAGAGCTGTTTGACGAAGTCAAATAGACCTCTGAGCTGGAACTTGAAAAAAAATAAATTTCTTAGGCGAGAATTAAAACTACGGTAAATATAAATTCCTGTAATCCATTAAAATAAACATGCACGGTGTTGCTGGCGAGACGCCAAACAACCGAAAGATGGGTTTTGGTGTATTTTAAAATATTATGCTCCTATTTCAAGTCGGGCTCCGTGGTTTGGCTTGTTTGCACAGGCCAACTCACGGGTCCCTTCCCTTCACGAAACCAGACCTGAGAGCTGTTTGGCAAAGTCAAATAGACCTCTGAGCTGGACCTTGAAATAAAAAATAAATTTCTTGGGCGAGAATTAAAAACAGGGTAAATATCAATTCCTGTAATTCACTCAAGAGAAACTCAAGGTGTTGTTGGCGAGACGCCAAACAACGGAACGGCCGGTATTTTTGGCGAGACGCCAAACAACCCAAGGGTGGGCTTCTTACTTTATAAATCTCTCTAAGATTATTATGCTCATATTCCAAAACGGGCTCCGTGGTTTGGCTTGTTTGCACAAGCCAACTCACGGGTCCCTCTAAGCAATTAAAAACGGGTGGTATTTACTCCACCCGTCTTTAATTAACACAAATAAATAGGATATGAAATCTTACGGATTTTGATCCATTGGCCCAAGATTTGGGTTAGCATCAAGTTCTTCTTGCGGAATTTTAAATACCCAAGCCGGATTTGTCGAAGGACGATCCTGCGTAAATCCACTTTGGTAAAGCACTTCGGATGCACCCGAGCCGCCGTCAGCCGCGTGATCTATCGGATCATCCCATCTAATTTTATCTTGAAACAAAAAGCCTTCGCCCCATAATTCGATGGCACGTTGAAATTTAATGTGTTCCATCAATTTTGACTGAGAATCAAAATCAGTAACACTGTATTCACTATCTCTTTCTTCACCTAAAGGTCTGAGAGCGGCTTGTGCGCCCGACACATCATTGTGCATCGCCATAGCTTCCGCTTCGATAAGATACATTTCGGAGGCGCGCATATAAATGATATCATCAGGCTCAATACCACCAGGAGTTTTTTGCCTCATTTTAACATGCATATATGGATGCGTATTGTGTCGTGACGTCCATCCCCACACGGAAGCAAGTCGATCTATTTCTGCATCAAATTCCTCTTCTGTCGTGTAGAGCGGATTGGTATTATTATCCCATCCTCCCATTGCGTTTGACGCCGAATTGTTTGAATTTGGGGCATCTTTTAAAAACAGATCACGTCGATAATCCGATTCTGGAATTTGCGCATAAAGCCGTCGGTCTATGATTTTTGGATTATTTCTAACTTGACTCCCATTAAATGTATTGGACATCAAATAAAAATACGATCGGAAAAATGTTGTTTCCGTAGTAATGACATTACTTCCCCAAATCACTTCTGGAAGGAGCGTTGAATTAAATCCAGCCTTCCAATCATCTTCACCCATGATAGGATATGCTTCTCGAGCCCGAACCGCAGATGCTGCGGCTGTAGCCCAATCGCCAGTGGCCAAAGCCATTCTCGCTTTTAATCCATGTGCCACATCGATATTCAAATTTGATTTACCATCAGCACTACCTGTTGCTCGAGGAGACGCCAATTCAAATCGCATGATAGCGGATTCAAGATCAACAGCAATTTGATCGTAAACTTCTTGAACAGTTGATCTAGGCGTACTATTAAATGGTGCATCTGTCGACGATAAAAGTGGCACACCAGGATCACTTCCAGGATTGCCAATCAGGTAACCTTTAGCAAAATGTTGCACCAAAGACATATAGGCATAAGCTCGGTAGGCATAGGCCTGCCCGACTATTTCATTGAGTCTTTCTGTTTCAGGCAAATCACCCTCATTAAATCGATTAATAATCGTATTCGCGTTGGCAATAATATTGTAGCGGTGATACCACATCACACGTGTCGTCCGCGAATCTTCTTGCGTATGCGAAATCCACTGGGTTTGATTTTGCCAGCCTAAATTATTTGCAGAGGCACTATGAATAACACCTCCCGCCAAATTATCTCCAAGAGGCACCCAGAAATGCTCATTGGCTCTAGTCGTGGTTGCAATTGTTGTTCCACCTGGTAATACAGTTTGTGATTGTGCATACATAGTCCGATGAATGCCGTTAATAATTAAAGCCATATTGGCTTCAGACGCTAAGGCATCGGCGGCAGAAATTGCATCAGTCGGCTTGGTATTTAAAAAATCATCCTCACAAGATGTAAAGACCAATGCGACAAAAATGAATATATATTTTAAGTTTTGTAACATAATTATTTAATTTAGAAGTTCACATTTAATCCAACAGTTACTAATCGTGCAGGATTGAAATCATTACCAGCAGGAGTTCCTGCAAGATTATATTGTGGATCTAGTCCATCTCGTTCTGTGATGAGTAAAAGATTTTCGCCCGATACAGATAACCGCAAGTTTTCGACACCAAGTCGATCTGTAAGGTTGTTATTGAACGTATACCCAAGATTCACATTTCTTAAAGACCAAAATGACGCATCGGTTAAAAATCGCGTAGACTGAGTCCTTACGAGATCGACATTTCCGTTTTCTAATCTCGGTACGTCCGTAATGTCACCAGGTTGACGCCAAGCCTTTAAGGCATCTGGATGTACCGAAGAACCAAATGTCCCACTATGCATCATCGCCGAATATCCGTTGTCAAGGACTTCTCCTCCAAAACCAGCGGTAACCAGAATATCTAAAGAAATTCCCTTGTATGATAACCGATTGGAAATAGAGCCCAACACATCCGGAATTGATCTTGCGCCGGTATAAGCTCGTTCTGTCTCTTCCCAGTCATTGGTTGTTTCATGTACTCCATTTTCATCAAATACTGGAACACTGTTGCCGTCATCGTCAAATTCATACATGAAAAATAATTGATCGCCATTCTCAGGATCCACTCCTGCTGCATGTAGAATATAAAAATCATATCTCGATCTGCCAACATCCCATCGTTTTGATCCGTTGACAAATGGATCAGGCAAATTTGTAATTTCATTTTTAAATGTAGAAGCTTGCACGGTTAAAGCCCATCTAAAATTAGGAGATCTGACTAAATTAGCAGTAAGACCTATTTCAATTCCTGAATTGTACATATCACCAACATTCGTTGGAAAGGAATTTAATCCGTTACTCAATGCGATAGGTAAGTCATATAGTAATTCTGAAGAATTTCTTTTATAATATTCAATTGATCCATCTAAAAAATTATTAAATAAAGAGAATTCTACGGCTACATCAAAGCTTTCTATCGTTTCCCATTGCAAGTTGTTGTTACCAATTTCTGACCACCATATACCTGGGTTTCCTGAATTAGACGTCAAACTATATCGCGGTTGGGACAAGAAAAAATCATCTAAATCATCGTTACCAACTTCACCATAAGAAGCCCGTAACTTCAGACGATTTACTACGGAACTATTTTTAATAAATGGTTCTTGATCTAATCTCCAAGACCCTCCGATAGAATAAAAATTACCCCATCGTGCATCTGGGCTAAAAACTGATGAACCATCTCTTCGCGCGGAAACACTTAAGAAATATTTACGGTTAAAATTGTAATTAAGTCTACCAAAATATCCCTCAATTCTTTTATCCGTTGTAAATCCACCAAGGCTGACAGGCGTTGCTAAATTGTCAAATTCAAAAATTCCTTCAGCAGTTTGATCAATCGCGAGTGCATTATTTTCACTGTAATTTCTATCAAAACTTTCATGACCCAATGTCAGTTCGAAATTGTGGATACTGTTTAAATCGGTTCTATACGTGAGTATTTGATTAAAGTTTTCAACTTGCCTTCTAAAACGTTCTTCACTATAACGCCCAGTTGGTTGTGCATCACCAATGATATTATTTTCATATTCCTTTTCGATCCCTTCATTGATGTCTCGACCATAATTTAATCGCAGACTCAAACCTTTGAAGAGTTGGATATCTCCAAAAAATCGGAAACCGTAGCTATTATCTCTATCGCGTTCGTCGTTCAATAACAGCTCTTGAAGCGCGTGTCGTCCTTGATTTCTTGGTCTTGTACCGATATTGAAATCGGAATATCCTTCTCCCGCATCAAACAACGGATCACCTGACTCGTCCAATACAAGATTACCCTGTTGATCATTCACAAAAACTGGATAAATGGACCCGATACCTTTAGCAAAACCAAATGGATTCACAATACTCCCAGTACCCGCTGAACTCGGCCCAACGGAATTAGACGTTGTGATATATGCTTGTCCTCCTACCGTCAACCAATCTTTTACATCGAAATCCGTGTTGAGTCGCGTTGTCAACCGATCGTAATCAGATGTTTTAATATACCCTTCTTCATCAAGATAAGAAGTTGAAAAGAATATTCTATGGTTTTCTCCGCCACCAGATACATTGAGGTTGTAAGTTTGTCTCATGGCCTTCTGCTCCAACTGATCATACCAATCCAAACTTTGATAAACCACATTTGCACTTGGATTTAATCGACCGTCGACACCAACAATTTGATCATTTTCAACATTGAATGGATTATACCCAAGACTGTTATAAATATTTTCAGATGCAAAAGTCGGATCTCCACCACCGGCGCTTGAATTTTTTAAAGCCTCCCACATGGTTTCATAATATTGTCCTGGCGTGACTTCATCGTACCATGGCACCGCTCTTGAAACCCAACCGTATTTTACGGAAGCCGAAACCTTAGCGCGACCACGTGTTCCTTTTTTAGTTGTGATCATGACAACCCCATTAGCAGCTCGAGACCCATACAATGAAGTCGAGGAAGCATCCTTGAGGATTGTGATAGATTCGATATCGTCTTGGTTGATCGTAGATAAGGCCCCTTCAAATTGAACTCCATCGACGATAAATAGTGGATCTGTTTGACCATTCAATGTTCCGACGCCTCTAATGACGATGCCTGGAGATGATCCAGGTTGTCCTGATGGAGATGTAAATTGAACACCGGTCGCTTTTCCTTCAATCGCAGCCAGCGGTGATGTCACGTTTCGCAATGCGATATCTTTAGAACTAACGACATCGGCAGAACCTGAAAAGGCTTCTTTCGTGCTTATGCCATAAGCAGTTACAATCACTTCGCCTAGATAGATATCAGAGGACATTTCCAAATCAATCACGGATTGACCAGCCACCGTCACGTTTTGACTTTCCATTCCGACATAAGAATAAACCAACACTTCTCCTTCACGAGCTTCGATGGAATATTTTCCATCTACGTCTGTAATGGTCCCTCTCGCGGCCTCATTTTGGACCAGGACATTAACGCCAATAAGTGGCTCACCAGAATCTGCATCCGTGATTGTCCCTGTAATTTTTGATTGTGCTGATACTTGACTGGCAATAAGAAATACTGCCAAGTATAAAACACACTTGCCTGAGTAAATAATTAATTTCATACGTATTAATTTATGTTTAATAATTGAGTACAAATAATAAAAATAAAATAGTGTTATATCATACTTTTAAATTTTATGGTAAAATAATTATAGCTTATTGATAGTTTGCGTATGAGAAAATAGAGGAATGTAAATAGCAACGTCACTTTGTCTGAGAGACAAGTTGTGCAGCAAAAATTTCCTATGTGGTTATTCTGATTTCTTTCCATGATTGGACAAGATTTATTATCGAATACCCAAAGCAATATCTGCTACATCAGGCTGCATAAGCGGAGTTTGCATCTGTTGTAAATTTATATCCGTTGGTAAGATACAAAATCTAGGGATAGCACAAAAAAAATGCATTATTATTTTAGTTCGCGCTTTTCCAAGGCGGGCTCCGTGAGTTAGCTTTTATATAAGCCACCAGACCTGAGATCTGCTTGACAAAGTCAATTAAACCTCTGATCTGGGCCTTGAAATAAAATCTAAATTTCTTGGGCGAGAATTAATACTACGCTAATAAAATAAACTCGCACGGTGTTGTACTGACGCTCGCTAAACTCTACTGACGCTCGCTAAACTCGGTCAGTATTCGGTCAGTATCCGGTCAGTATTTTAGGATTGGCGAGACGCCAAGCTACCCAACTCACGGGTCCCTCACCTTCACGAAACCAGAGCTGAGAGCTGTTTGACAAAATCAAATAGACCTCTGAGCTGGATCTTGAAATAGAGATTAAATACCTCAGGCGAGAATTAAAAACAGGGTAAATATCAAATCCTGAAATTTACTTAAGGGAAAAACTCATGGTGCTTTTGGGGAGACACCAAGCAACGGAAAGGTGGTTTTGGTGTATATTAAATATTACACGCAAACTTCAAATTGGGCTCAGCGATTATCAGCATTTGAGGATTGCCGAGACGTTCATCCGGCTGTCATGAATCGGGCCAAACAACGGAAAGGTGGGCTTCTTAATTTATAAATCTCTAACAGAATTTTATGTTCTTATTCCAAAACGGGCTCCGTGGTTTGGCTTGTTGAACAACCCAACTCACGGGTCCTTTACAATTTAAAAAAAATGCCCCACCGAACGTTCGTCGATGAGGCATTTCACATAATTGCTAAATGTTACCTTCTTTATTTTTGAATCACGACCATTTTAGTTAAAACATCGTCATTTGTTACTACCGTTAAGGCATAAAGTCCTGCTGCAGTATTGCGAACACTGAAGGTCATATCGTTTTCACCTGCTTCTACTTGCTGATTAAGTTGCTTCACAACTTGTCCATTTGTAGCGGTGAGTAAAACTGTAATTTCTTGATCAGTATCTGCCAAGAACTCAACATTTAATACGTCTGCTGTTGGATTCGGATATACTAAGAATCCATCATTCAATTCAGTATCTAATTCTTCAAGTTCATCATTATTTAAAGCAAATATCTCTTCTTTAATAACGGCTGGTGTAGACTCCAATCTTGGCGTATAAATAGCCGCATTATTGCATCCTGAAATTTCTACTTCATCTATATAAATCCAATCAGAATTACCTGATGCATCACATCTAAATCTGAATCGAGTATTTGATGTAAATGTTCCTGTCATGACTACTTGATCGTAGTAACGCGTGTTGTTATTAAATTCATCACCTCTATTCCATTCTTCGATTGTAGCGTAAGATGCCCCGCCATTCGTTGATACTTGTAACCAAAAGTCTTCATTGGAATTATCCATACTTCTTGGATAATAAGAGAAATCCACTGTTACTTCATCATAGTTGGCTAGATTTAAGTTGTCTGTTGTCATGACACTTGAACTCGTGTTATCTCGTAATCGCACACAGTATGTTCCGAGTGCATAATTTGCATCACCAGAACTTCTTCGGCAATCACTACCACCGTCATTCCATATACCCCAACCACTTTCAAAGTTGTTGAAATTAATTGTTTGATATGTGCAACCGCCACCTGAAGATCCTTCAGTCGTAAAGGTTGAAACCGGAGAATAAGCACTACTACCACTTGTGCAATTTGATCGCACATGCCATTCATAATCTGTATCGGCAATCAAGCCTGTAGCATTGGCGCTAGTCCCATTAATAACTCCTTCCACATCCCAAGTTGCTGATCCAACTACTCGTAACTGCACTGTATAATCATTTGCCGAAGACACAGCATTCCATGTTAATGTCGCTGTACTCTGAGCGATATTCGATTCTGATAATCCAGTTGGCACACCACAAGTTGGTGGAGGACCACTACTAATATTCACTGTATAATCTTCTACTTCGCCATACGGAAAGGCTTCACATGAGGTGGCATTTGCATCCCATTTCATCGAAATTCGCATACGTGTAGATGTCGCTGATACCGACGTTGGAACCGTGAACGATGGGGAAACAGAACCAGTGCCACTCGCAGCAGCTGCTAATTCTCCAGCGTCTGTGAAATCACCGTCACCATTATAATCAATCCATACTCTCCAAAACTCTGTATACGTTGAGCTTGAAAATCCAGGTGTCAATGAAATGGTATATGTACTTCCTTCATCAAGATCAGCTGACTGACCCGTGAAGTCGCCGTATCCGCCATTCGCACCCGTATTGTTTGTCAGGTTTGAAACCGATACACCAGCAATCCACTCATAGGTGACATTGTTTCCTTGAGAAGAACAGTAACTAATTGGAGGAGTACCTGTCGTTGTGAATGAAACATTAGCACTATAAGTACTCGAACCGCCACTACAATTTCCACGTACGCGCCATTCATAAGAAGTCCCAGCTGTCAATCCACTTAAATTATAATTCGTTGAAGAAGTCGTTGCCGAGTTCCATGAACTTGCACCGGTCTGACGATAATTGACTGTATAATCATTTGCATTACTTGTGCTATTCCAATTTAATGTCGCACTATTATCTGCTACACTTGAAGTTGACAATCCACCAGGAACATCACAAGAAGGATTACTACACGCAGATAAACAAGAACCATTATTCACTGAATTATTAACCACAGTAGATGGCTGCGGTCCAAAACCATTATTCAAATTAATTCCAACTGGAGTGATGTGGCAATAACTCATTATTGTACCACCATTTGAAGGATTACCTGGAAGCGAACAACTCCCTTCAGTTGATCCTGCACAACCATCAATTGCCGTATTATTTCCATTCCATACACAAGCGTGTGTGTGGCGCGAACCGAAAAGGTGACCCATTTCGTGTGTCACTACCATCACGGTCCAAGAGTATGTCGGTACATTTGAATAGGTAGGATTAATTCCACTGTAACACATACTATTATCAGGATTTGGATTACAGATACCAGAGAATCCAGCAGCTATTCCACCTCCACCCGCATATCCTACGAGGTGGCCAAGATCGCCATTAAAGTTTCCAACATTTGCCTGAAATTGATCGAGTAATGTTGAAGTTGAATTGGATGTGTATGGACTTGTTGTATTCCAAACAAACATTTCAGAAACCGTAATGGTGATTCCATCATTGGCATATAATATTGCTGATTGGTTAAATACTGCTGTCACATAATCAGTAGCATTTGAAACACTTCCTTTATCGTTGGTAATGTCTTCGTGCACCTCAACATATATGCGTACACAATCACCTGGACCGCGAGTTGTTGACTGAGGTGTCAATTCTTCGACGGTGTATCCCACTCCATCATCTGGAGTTTCACAACCTAAATTAAATTCAGGAATTAGGTTTTTGTCATTATATAATACATACTGATCGCGTGTATCTTCAATTTGAGCTAATGTAAAATTGCCTTCATCAGTTGATATTAATCCAACAATGTGATTGTCGAAAATAGAAACTGAAACGACAGATGATCGATCTCCTTCAACAATTCCCATGTAATGTTTACCTGGGCGATAATCGACAGGTAGATTCGGATTTGAAGAAGCAAATACTGTAAAATCCTCTGCCAAGACAGTTGATTCTATCAGTTCGAGATTAAATGCAGGTCCGTCATTGCGTGGAACTTCCAATTTGAAATTCCTCAGCTCTTGCTTTCGGAGATTGAAAATTTCCATGGCGTCTAGCGCCAAGATGGTTCCATCAGCAATGACCTCATTCACAGCGTGATTTCTCACACCAGCGGTTTCTGCTTTAAAAAGATTGGGTTTCGGTGCTTCCTGCAAAATCTGAGCTTGCTCGGAAACCATGTCGTAAACCATGCCCTGACGATTTTGGGCATACAAGTTTAGGGTTATCAAAGTAACCAATAGCGTAAATACGTACTTCATTTAGTTCAATTTTCAAAGGTTAAAAAATAAGAGGTAAACGGGCGTTTACCTATCAATTGCATCGTAAAGCTAAAATTAAAATGGGAGTAAGTTGGCTTTTTCCATATTTAATATCACGGCGATATACAATCGCGTCTTCATATTCGACTATATGATACTTAGGGCATACGTAATTAGGATTAGATTTGGCCAAAAACATGTTGGGAACGTACATTCAATGACCAACAAGTACATCATGATATGACAATATTGAGTCCACTTCGCATAGTCACCAAACCAAAAATGGCTCTTTCGGCGATCTTTTTAATTTGCTCAAACCACTGATACACAGGTATCACTGATTATCGAACAATGAAAATCTCATCCAAAATAGGCTCATTTTATGCAATTTGCACTTTACGAAGTGGACTCAATGTTCAGCTCCACAACATGTAGGTTTCTATTGTCCAACTTTCATTTGTCATATCAAATAACTCAAGGTTTAGCTCACTGATTCAAGTAGATAGATTGATCAAAGCACCCATTTATACCCGTTTGCAACATATGTGCAACAACTTGAAACATATGTGCGGCTTTAATCGCAGGTTTCAAACCATCTTTGACATGAATCAAAAATGACTACCCCATAATTGATTCCTCCTACCGATGCATAATTCAATTTAATTCGGAATCAGATTGTCTTGAAATGACATACAATTTCGATACGACATGATTCAATAGAATACATAAGATTGAAAAATCATGCTAGACGCAGAATTCAAATTATTAGAATCTAGTAATGATTGATTTAAGTTATCAAGACAGCATGCTAAAAGTAGTTGTTGGTCTTTATTTCTGCGTTTGACATTTCACTACTGAACGCCATTACCTCTAGCTGACTTTTTATTAATTAAAAAAAACCGATATGAAAAATTTAATCGTTTTTATTTTAACCCTTTACGGCGGCATTGCACATGCTCAACTGTATGAAATTGAACAAGGTAGTGCCATCGATATAGAGGAAGAAACTTTTGATTGTGGATACACACAAGAGCAAGCTGATGCCGACTGGATTGCATTGCAACCAGCAATAAAAAAGTACAGTACACGGAATGCGCGCACGCCAGCGGTGCCACCTGTGTTGAGTTGGCCATTGCAGCCGAGTTGTGAGGTTTATTCACCGGGATATTATGTGATGAGCAATCAAGTTGACTTGGATCCTGGTTCAGGCGTCCTCGATTATTCAGGTAGGACTAGGACATATAATGGTCATGGTGGAATTGACATTCGTCTTTGGCCATATTATTGGACCATGATGGACGAAGATTTAGTCGAAGTCATTGCATCTGCCGATGGAATTATTGTTAATAAAGTTGACGGTAATTTTGATCGCCGCTGCTCATGTGCAGGATCTTCAAATCGCATTGATATTTTACACCCAGGCGGCTATAGTACATATTATCTGCATTTAAAATCGGGATCGCTTACTTCAAAAGGGATAGGTGACCCAGTATCTAAAGGAGAATTTCTTGGAACTGTTGGCAGCTCTGGCTGTTCTTCAAATCCGCATCTTCACTTTCATGTAGTTGATGAAAATGGATCAAATGTTGAACCATATGCTGGTCCTTCAAATCCGTCGGTGCCCAATTCATTATGGGATGTTCAAAAACCATATTACGAATCGAGTATCGTTAGGTTGATGACACATAGCGGTCCAACTTCGTTGAATAATTGTCCGACATCAACCGATACGCCGAATGAGCAAAATCATTTTAATCCTGGAAGTACTGTGCGTTTTGGGTCATATTATATGTCACCTCAGGTCGGACAGTCAGCGAGTTATTCAGTACGAGATCCGAATGGCGTTTTGCGCTATTCCTGGAGTAGAAGTTTCAATACAAATTTTGCTCGGTCGGCTAATTATTTTGATTTAGCGACACTTCCGACGTCAGCTGCACTTGGAACTTGGGAGCTACGCGTGAATTTTACTGGGAATGGCCAGGTGGCCTACCATCATTTTACCGTTGGTTGCACAAGTAATATTTCGATTACAGGAAACCATGGTGACGGAGATGGGTATATCGCCTCTAATCAAATTACGTCCACCGCTACGGTAAGCGCCGGAGACGATGATGTACACTACGAAGCTGGCAACAGAATAATATTTAATCCAGGATTTGAGGCCATATCTGGCTGTTCGTTTCGCACGCGATTGGATGACTGCAGTGTCGGAGGACAGTAATTTTTTAATAATAAATAATCTATAAAATAAAAATAATGAAAAATTTAATTTTAACAACCATAGCAATTTTACTCAGCGGAATATTTTTAAATATTCAAGCACAAATAAATTTAGATGTCGAAGGAAGGGCGATCATTCGCGATGGTACTCCGAGACTCGATTTGTATGATACCGATCAAGGAAGATCAGAAACTTATTTATTTAGTTCTAACGGCACCTTATTTGTACACAGTCGATTTGGGGATATAAATTTTAGAGCCGATGATAACGGTGGATTTGATTCTCGATTATACATAGATGCCACAGACGGCCATGTTGGTATCGGAACAGGAATTCCAAGTTCAAAACTTCATGTGGTCGACGGCGGAGAAGCTAGTCTGACGCAACATGGGTATTTATTACTTGGTGATGTATCGAGCAGCAATCTTGTTTTGGATCGTAATGAAATGCAGGCTCGATCGAATGGGTCAGCGGCTAGTTTATTTATTCAGCCGGCTGGAGGAAGTTTATTTATGGATGGAAATACCTTCACGATGAACTCCAACAACAACCGCATTGGGATGGGGACCTCTAGCCCTGCCGTCAAACTTCACATCGTCGGAGGTACAGATGTCAATGCAAGCAACGGTGGATACTTGCAATTAGGGTCTTCAAACAGTTTGAATATGGGCATCGATGACAATGAACTACAAGCGCGTAGTAATGGCGCGGCAAGCACGTTGAGTTTGCAGCGAGATGGAGGTGATCTCATGCTATGTGCACAGGAAAATGGTCAAGTTGGAATTGGAGTCAGCAGCGTCAGTGGACTTCCGAACAGTGACTATTTATTAGCTGTTGACGGGAAAATTATCGCAGAAGAAGTAAGAGTAGAAATGTCTGGTGCATGGCCTGATTACGTGTTTGAAGCTGACTACAATTTATTATCCATCGATGAGTATGCCGAGTCGATCAAAAAGAACGGCCATTTACCTGGGATTCCATCCGCAAAAGAAGTGAAGGATGAGGGTCAACACGTAGGCGACATACAGCGTAAGATGTTGGAAAAAATGGAAGAAATGAGTCTGTACATCATTCAATTAAATGAACAGAATAAAGCATTGGCAAAAGAAATTGAAAAACTTCAAGACAATTAAATAAGTTTGTTTTCTAGATAGACTGCACTCCGAGATTGGCTCGGGGTGCATCTATAACTTTCTTAAAAGACGAAGGAGCTTACCTTCATTACCCTTTGAATATTTTCCTACGAAACTAAAATTTATAATATGATGCAACATAATAAAATCATTCCGATCAAGACACATTTAACTGTTGCTTCAACTCGTACTATAAACGACCATGTTCCTTTTGATAAATTGGCCATAACGACAAAAAAAGGTCAAGTAATAATTTCGTTGAGTGACATATTCTATGTGCAAGCCGCCTCCAACTATGCTCACATTATTGACATCGCTGGAAGTCGATTTACATTGACAAAAACGTTAAAATCAATAGAGCAGATTCTCCCCACGATGTCGTTTTTCCGATGCCACCAGAGTTATTTGATTAATATCAATTACCTCACCGAGATCAATCGAGATGGGACGTTGCTATTACAGACCGATGAGCTTCGAAAAATCATTCCTATAGCGAGGCGAAAAAGGTCGGAGATGAAGCAGATGTTTTATTTTGTTTGAGTATCGATATGTTCATCGCGCTGAAGCATGTTGGAATGGGCGATTCTTAAGTGCGTAGCGATATTACACTTCCCGGATTTAAGCAAGGTTCCCGCGTTATGCGCGGCTTGCGTTGAAGTATTGAAAAGCATTGTAAAGCAGTTGTTCAATACCTCAATTTACCTTACATTTGCGTCGCTTTATCAGCAAAACACTTTCAATCGGAGGAGTGGCAGAGCTGGTTTAATGCACCGGTCTTGAAAACCGGCGTGCTCGAAAGGGCACCGGGGGTTCGAATCCCTCCTCCTCCGCCAAGCAGATCATACCGTGGCCTCCATAGAGGCCTTTTTTATTGGATGAAAATTAGGAGCAAATTCATTTGCGTAGAAATTTGATCCAATGAAAATTGAGTGCAGCGAAACGAGGTATGATTTGATTGAAGACACCCCAACAGGGATCGATGAAATCAATCCCTCCGCCTCCGCCAAGCAGATAAGACCGTGGCCTCCATAGAGGCCTTTTTTATTGGATGAAAATTAGGAGCAAATTCATTTGCGTAGAAATTTGATCCAATGAAAATTGAGTGCAGCGAAACGAGGTATGATGTGATTGAAGCCACCCCAACAGGGATCGATGAAATCAATACCTCCTCCTCCGCCAAGCAGATCATACCGTGGTCTCCGTAGCGGCCTTTTCATTTCCCTCGTCCTTCGTTTGACCCGACTCATAAAAGCCGGTAATCATCTCGTCAATGTCACCCTAATTTCTTCTGACAATGCAGGTCATTTTCTAAAAAGCAATGCCCATTGGCGGCGAGGACGCCAACAATGGAATGGATTATTTGTTGGCAGCAAGAACATCGTATTGTTTTCAGAATACGAAACGACATCAATAAGTCCGCTTCGCCGATTAATCCAAGTAAGATGTATAATCTTAAAAATAATGCGAGTGATGACGTTTAACTTTAATTTATACTTCATCAATTAAATCTTTCGCCTTATGGACTTTTCTCATACAAATACGTATCGACTGGCCATCATAATTCTCGTTTCTTTCTTATCTTCAACGTTGACTCAAGCTCAGAGTATCCCAACCCCAGCCCTACTTGAAGTGAAAGAAGATGACCGCAATGCTACCGTGTTTTGGAATTCGAAAACAGCCACATATCATTTCACATATGACCCCGACAATCAAGCAGGTGTATTCAGCTATCTGGTCGAATGGGGAAAGGTTTCAGAAGGTTTTACAAATTCCGCTGTGACACCATACCGAGCGATGCAACTGCAACCACTTGATATTGGCGAGATGTATCAAGTAAGAGTATTTAATCTCGATAAAAATGGGCGAAAATCTACGGCATCAGCCACCATGACTTTTCAGCATAATTCATCTCGTGTTGATTCGATGCGGGTACGGTTAAATGGATTTTTTGATGACATGAACTATCCGATGGGTGCCTTCAATGAAAAATTTTGGAACCAGTCATATAGCGGTTGTATGAAAAGGGGTCGCGTGAGCCAGCACATCAATCCACAATTTCACGGGCATAACGTCTTAGCCTCGAACCATTGTGATAGAGCCGTAGCCACCTCACGCGCTCGCCAGATATTTGATTTTACAAATAGGACCGGAACAATTGAATTTGACCTGGATGGATCCCAACAATCTCGTCAGTTTTGGTATCTCGATCTCATGCCTGCCTCACGAAAGCGCGATCTGACTGGTCACATATCCGTCGATGGCGGCACTGGTTCGCAGGCTGATCCCGGTCATTTATTGAGAATCGTAGAGCGCGGTAACAAAGTTTTGGTTCAACTTGCAGACGAAAATGGCGTTATGCACGCGCTGCCAAATATGTATCAAAATAATGCGTGCGGAGAAGATTTAGAATATTGCGGGACTGCAAACCTGACACCATTAATTAATGTGAGAAGACATTGGGTGATTAAACTATCAAAAACGAGTCTTAAAATATTTATTGATGATATACCCATCGTAGATGCAAGTCTTGTACACCCTTTTTCACCAAATGGACTAGAATTTGAAAAAGCAAGTGTTAATTGGTTATTATTTTCTTACAATACAACGAAAGAAAATTTCCTGCTTTCTATGATTCATTGGGACAATTTTGGGTTTGATGCCCCAGCGGGATATGTACAATCAGAAGTAGTACATAATTATACAGACGGAATTCTCGGTACAGATACAGGTAAAACCAGCAACGATGGAAGTATTGGTATGCCTTCAACACTCACTGTACCCGGCATTTCGACTATTGTCATACCTGATCCACTTGTCGATGTCAATGGAATCGACCCCGTCAATGCCGAATTAATGTTTACAATTCAAGGTTCTGATTATACTTGGACCAGCCATGACAGCATTATCATTAATGGACATCATTATTCATTTCCGGAGCCTACTTCTGACATTCCAGGCTTTACAAGTCAGGATATAATTAGCACAAATGAACCTCATTCTGCCATTCTACCAATCGATGCAAACCATTTAA